>Ga0115843_1043_pt1 | contig 9587 bp, 7 predicted proteins | sample InSIn4SAF170_2_FD_83857 | JGI IMG/M metagenome (GOLD analysis project Ga0115843, IMG submission 83857) | reverse complement strand
GATGCTGGAGAGGGTTGCGATGAGTAATCGGATTGCATGTAAATCACTTCAGCCTATGCCATGAGGATGTCTAGGTTCGCCCTCATTCGTGAGTCGCACCCATACCTCTATAACATTGATTATGACCGTCGATCTCCCTTTTGAGTCCAGCTTCAATGCACCTAAAAATTTGGGCCTCCTTACAATCAGCATTGAAGAGATATGTCTTGGTGTACACTTGGATTGGAGTGAGGAACCACTGTTGCTCAAGAGCGTTGAGACCATGAATGACTCTCAGGAAGAAAGTAGCCTTTTATTGGAGCTATCGCAGCCTCTGGTTGCGGAAAATTCAGAGGCATGATATTCGCTTGCTTTGTAACCTCAAATCCCAAAGATTTCAGCTCTCTCTCTCTGTACCTCTTGTCCTGGCGTGGGATTTTCTGTGTAGACGTCTTCCAGAGCGGAAATATGCTGCGCCAAGAGAAGAGGGGTGCATTTGGAGAACTTTCTTTTTGCGGAAAGATTGATTGGTTCTTCTCTCCTCACATGTTCTCTCAATTTTAGCTTACTCTTATTCTCTTGACTTGCGACAGCTGGTAGTGTACTTGTAACTAACAAGAGTCCTGGCATGATTCTTAGCGCATACAGGAAGGTCCAAGCTAGAATCTGGCTCTTTTACACGTCGTTGTTGTGGTACAAGTGAGCGCCCCTTGATCAGGAGTACCAAACCTCAATCTTCATCTCTCATATTTGACCTTACTCAACGCGATCGAACAACACTCTTCAACTTTTATGTCTTTCTGTTCGTCATGGAGAAACACAACAGGAACAGCAACCGACTCTTACGTCCTGCTGTGGAGAGCACGTCGTTATCGTCGTCGCAATCTGTTGTTCATGCGTCCAATATCTCAAGAAGAAGCAAGCTGCGCTCACACAAGACTAAAGTCGCGTGTCAGCTATGTCGGAAAAAGAAGACTGCCGTATGCATCCTAGACTGATACCCGTATATTAATGATCTATGGAGCTTAACTTTGTCTTCCTAGTGTGATGCTGGCAGGCCTATCTGTACAGCATGCCAACGCCGGGACACAGCGTGTGTGTACATCAGCTTGGACAAGGCGGAGACGCCGACAATGGTGCTGAAGCGGGAAAATGCTTCATTGAAAAGGAGTTTGCGCTCATTGTTAGACCTGTTCACTCATCTTAGACACACGCCCGAAGACGTTGCTCAATCAACATTGCGGAAGCTAAGAACGATAGGGGATCAGCATATCATCCCACCAGGACTGACACCAGGACCTTCGGTCAATACTCCACAATCGCAGTCGAGCTTTTCTTCTACTTCATGTTCTCCTGATCATTTGAATCATGGTTCAGAACTTATTGGACAGAGCTCCAGCTCTTCCTACCTTCCAGGCATGTTTCAAGAGTCTACTTCCATAGACGGTGCGCCGAAACAAAGCGGAGAATCGACATGGATAGATCTTCTCCTGGACCTTGACACCTTGAATTGGCTCCTGACTCCAAGCGAATCTGCTTTGTCGTCAAATAGGGGAAGTGTACAAAAGAGCCTCTAGCAAAAAAATCAACAAGTCGGGCCGTAATGTATCGGACTTGCTTCATGAGCCTCAAATAACGTGATCGACCACCACTCGGCGCACCCCACCACCCGGCGCAGTCCGCCAAGATCCTGATCGAAACACCATGAACTGCCTTGATTATCTATACAAGCATCAAAATCATGCCTAAACTCTCTAAAGAAGCTGCTCAAGCTCGAGAAATTCAGCTGCTACACGCTATAGACGCTATTAAAAAAGGCCAGATCTCCTCTGTACGTAGAGCGGCCAAAATCTATGAAGTGTCAGAAACAACCCTTCGTCAAAGGATCCATGGCCAAACCAGTATACTCATGGCTCCTCAAGGCAAAAAGCTCACCAAGCTGGAAGAGCTAAATCTTACCAGTTGGATTGTCGATCTATCTAGCCGTGGCCACCCACCGCTCTCTGGAATAATTGCTGATGCTGCTAATGCCTTTCTACAACAACTACGTAACGGCAAAAAAGTAGGCAAAAACTGGGTTGAGCGGTTACCCAACGCACTCCTTCGCTCCGGCCAGTATTATCAAAGCGGTATGACTTCCATCGCACTCAGGCCGAGGATCCTGAGGTTATTCAACAGCACTTTAGCAATCTTCACCAGACAATTATCAAGTACGGAATCTTGCCTGAGGATATATATAATATGGACGAGACTGGCTTCCTTAAAGGCGACACCGGACGGGCGAAAGTTGTCACAGGATCTGATGGCCCTCGCTGGCTTGTTACACCAGGTAATCGTGATTGGACAACCGTGATTGAGGCTATTTCTGCAGCAAATCATGGTATTCCTGCCATGGTTATCAACAAGGGCAAAGTACATCTTAACATCTGGTTTGATGCACACCTTGGTGTTCCAGAGGATTGGGTAATCGCGTATAGTAACAACGGCTGGACAGGTGATAACTTAGGCCTTATATGGCTCCAAAAGGTCTTTATTCCTGCAATCGAGGGCCGTGTTATTGGTATATGGAGCCTCCTAGTTATGAACGGGCACGGAAGTCACTGTACATGCCAATTTGAGGAAATAGCTCGACAAAACTACATTGTTCCATTCTGGCTTCCTGCCCATTCCTCTCATATAACACAACCACTTGATGTAGGCGTGTTTAGCTCTGTTAAACAACGCTATCGACGAGGCGTTCAGGACCTTACGGGGCTGGCCAAACACATGTTGACTTAAGCGACTTTTTGAAGATTTATACTCAGATCAGCCTCAGGCGTTCAGCGAGAGTAATATAAAAAGCGCCTTTTTAGCAACAGGCATTGTTCTATATAACCTAAGCCAAGTATTGGATCGCCTTACTATCCAGATCCATCCGCCGCCGGTGAACGAGATATTAACTCCAGTGGCTTCATCAATACGCTCAGTAACAGATACACCTAAAAAGATTCCGACAATTAATCGTCGTGAGGCCTATCTACATTCTCGGCTAACGGCAACTGATCGTCGATCAAACTCGCCTTCGTCAATAGTAGTAAAGAAAATGGCAAAGGCAGCAAAATCACTCCTCCAAAACACCGAGCTACTACTCCAGGAAAACAGGCGTCTACATATCGCTAACGCTGATCTATCTCGCAAGCGAGCCCGTGAAGTTCGACAATTTACTAAGAGGGTTACTACTGAACAGGCTCTTACAGTTGGTGAGGGTAGAGAGATTTCTCGTTGTCTTGAACAGGAAGGTGAGGCCTCAGCTGCGGCAGCAGGCGAAGCTTCACAGGCGCCACGACGCTGCTGCACACGGTGTAGGCAGCCAGGGCATACACGAATTAGGTGCCCTACAGCTTTGGAATCAACCCAGATTGTATTTAGTACTACAGAGACCTAGTAAATATAATATCTACAGATTTGATCGCTGCTTCATCCTTGCCAAGGAGTGAACTGCGCGGAGTGGTGGGGTACGCCCAGTGGTGGTGGATCACGTAGTAAGCGCCTGCTTAACGTACTTGACTAGTGAGGTGATCATACATATGAGGTGATCACCCCCAAATTATATGGGGTTGCTAACAAACTAGTTTATGTTCCATATTTTTCGCTACTTATTTTAAAAGGCCTTACTTACTATTAATCTATACTACTAGATATATTCCTACTTATATCAGCTTAGATTTAATATTGTTATCCCCTAGCATTAAATATCTAAGTATCAAGTATTAACCAATAGGACGGTTAGAATCTGAAGTTTTTGGCTGTAGAAAAGTGGGGTGATCACCTCATATGTTTGATCACCTCACTAGTCAAGTACGTTAACGTACTTGACACGTTGGTCGATCAGACATGTTGATCGATCACCCACAATTTGTATGGCTTTACTAACAAACTGATATATGTCCTACAGCTTGACCAACTCAACTTGAAGACTTTATTTGTCATAAACCCATGCTGCTAAGTGTGGTCTTACTTATGTTAACTTGGGCTTGATATTATTACCCCCTACCATAAAATATCTTAAGATGAGATATTACCCAATAGTATGCTTAGATTTCGAAATTTTTGGCTATAGAAAAGTGGGGTGATCGATCAACATGTCTGATCGACCAACGTGTCAAGTACGTTACTAGTAACTCTCTTAGTAAACTGCTTTACCTTGCGAGCCTTCTTTACGAAATAATTCATCGTTTACAATATGGAGTCGCTGGTTTTCTTGGTGGAGTAGCTTGCTACTCTGGAGCAGCATCCGTGCTGCTTTGGCCATCTGAACTCCTTATCCTTTTATAAATCTCGTAGGCATCTAGTTCCGGTCTGTGCCGTAAAAAATTATAGAGCTCTCGCAACTCATCGTTTTCTTGTCTCAGCTGAATGTTGGCCTTCTTGTATGCAGCCGAACGCGAGATGACGCCTTCTTCAGTGTCGTATTCACAGTCAAGCTGGTTGGCTTGACATCGGCCGCAGATAGGTCTTTCACCGTCACACTGCAACCTATTAGTGACAGGGAAAAGTTCGCTGAAGGCTGAGGCATACTTTAGACTTCCTTGCACGGCAGCTCTGGCACGCAATTGCGGTTACAGTCCGCTTGCGTGTTATCGCTGGAAGATTAAAACTTCTTAAATCATTGTTGCTGGAGTGACGTTCAGGTGCTGGTAGTAGTCGTCTCTTCATGGTACAGACATTGTGAATGGCAAGATGATTCAAGCACTCCTAAAACTCTGAAAGGGCAGATTGCGAGCTAACGTCTTACGTCAACATGACACTTTTAAAATCAGACAATGGTTCTGATGAGCTATCTCCCGCCAATCGGAGATTGTCTTCCGATGTGGTATGGACGAATGAGGCTTCCCCTCCGGGGGCAGCGGTGTACCAACTACCAGTAGCCAATCCATTGTGACTGAGGGAGCAGCCCCCGCTGTGAGGACATTGGTCGCTCGAATGTTGTCTCATCGATCGGATGGCAGATATGCGGAAGAGCAACCATTAGTTATCACCTGCGACTCAACCGAGCCCGCCTCGCAGGTCCCTCTTTCCCGACTTACCTTGTCATTCCACAAAGCCATGAAGGATAGACCTGCCATTGTGCCTCTCGCCTCTAACAGCTTCTGGTCGTAACCCAGGAAGAAGGCCATACCCTTCTAATAGCCGCGCCGTTTCATTCACCTCTATGTCCTTCGCAGCGGGAACTCGTTCAAAATGTCCCCTAATTATGCTAAATTGAATTAACTCAAAACAAATACTCCCGCCAATCATAGTGCCACGGAGGTAGCTCCAATACATATTTGGGAGAGGAACATGATCAGGCAGCGAAAACAAATTCTAGGAATCACAACACAAATGGCATTAAAATACGCCTGCTGGTGGTCATATCGACCGCTTCAGACCAGCCCAACTTCATCGGAGTTCTCTTGATAACTATAAGAAAACACAACATCATGTAAGAATAAACGCAAGTCGTTCTTCTTGTGCTGCTGCATTTTACGCCGCAAGTCCTAGAAACGTCGGATTTTGCGACTTGTCAGTGAATAGTGTTTTAAAGATAAAATCGTTAGTTGGCAGAAGACACAACCGGTCAATCTCCCCCAAATTACAGCGTAAAGCCTAACGTTCCATATATCATTACGTCTTCTGTACGTAACCTGTACAACCTGAAGCATTGCCAGGGACATTTAAACAAGCTGTAGCATGCAACATGAAGTAGGCAGAGATGCTAAGCCGCAACCGTACTTTCAGCTAATGAACCTAGTGCGCACCAAGAAAACCAAATTCTGAGAAATGTTTGGATGTAAGCAGAATTCCTATGCTATGTCGTGTGCACTAATAATGATGGTATTGCTTAGCGAGACTTTTGCCCAAACATAATGAAGAGAGCGACTGCAAGCCGTGGCTGCAAAAGCTTCGGAAACCAGAAGACCTTAGACAAGTAGCTATTGAGCCAACCAGCCGGGCCACTCAACCTAGTGATTCGAAAAGCGATGAACAGCAACACGAGGTATGGGACCAAAACCAATACCTACTAGTCATCGTACTGAGCTGTGACAAGTCGAAGTCTTTAGTATCAGCATGGCCGAAACGAGCGTACAGAATTGCTGGAGGTTGAGAAAGAGGAGTGCTAGCTTTCGTATTTTCTACAGGGAGTTTAAATAAATGGTTGTTAGTGTTCATTGATGATGTTTTATGTCGCATATGCAGACGAACGAGGTGAAGAAACCGGGGCGGCTGCATACTCCATATATGGGACTTAAAAAACACTGTACTGTGCTGAAAATAATAATCCAACAGTTGTGTTAATATCTATTGAGCTTTGTTTCTATGAGATGTGCGCTTTCTAAATGCAATCTGTTTACCTCATAAGTCGGATAAAGGCACTGATAATGTATCCTGCCACCTTGCGGGTCACCCCCTCGCCAAGATATCACGAAGATGTTCCAGTAGTCAGATCTTTACTTAAGAAGAGGATCCTCGTTGAAAGATCTCTTGGCGTAGCTGCTTGTGGTTATCTAAAAAGATATCGTTTGTCGTCCTACGCTTGGGGATTTATATTACCCGTTGTCTGTGCCCTGAGCGGCTAGGTTTTTTTTGGCGGATGCACCGAAATCGAACCGCGGTGACAGATGGATAGATTCTTTCAATAGGTCGGCATGGTTTGATTTACGGATCTCGGGGCTAGAGGTGCATCGTTTCAGATCTCGCTAGCCACAACCTAATAGGAAATTGGAATCGCTCATGTCTAGTACAGTGAAGCTGAGACCGCTCGTAAACGTTGTGTGGTGGATGGCTACCGTAGTCGCTCGTAACTCTTTGTTTCTTAGTGACAAGGAGTCGTACAATACAAACGTACTACGAGCGATGCCAATTTCCACTGTTATTACTTATTTAAGACCGTAGGAAGCGGTCTATGTCTCACTATCTATACATTCCTCGACACATGTACAGTAGAGAGCTGTTTCGCACCGACTCTTAAAACCTTTATCAGAGTTTTCTTCCGCCGTTATAGGATTGATGGTGCAAATCCTATCTGTACGATCGAGCAGGAGGGATCTCGTGTCAGATATGCACGTTACGTTCTGATAACGCAACAACGACATCACTACGAGTCGATCGTCTTAGCTAGCTGATTTTAGCAAGCATAGACGATAGCTCGGCGGCGCAGGATGTCAGCCAACTGGACACAAAATCCCGACTTCATTACGGGCCCAGCCAGTTAAATCAACGCTTGTTGGTTGGAGGTGCCTCCGTGTGACTATGATTGGCTAGCATCATCCGGGGCCAATGAACATAACCTGGTGCAGGGCATGTAACTTATGTGTGTACATATTCAGACGGCTTAGTCTTACAGAGGCAAACTTCCTCTTTCTCTCCCTCCTCCCGTCCTGATCTTCTCTCCCTCCTTATTACCTTCCAGGTGATTCCGGCCATTCATCACATCTCACATTAAGTATCTCATCTCACTGTCCAATGATTGCCAAGCTACGCCTTTACTACTCCGTCGCCTTTTAAGAATTTATGCAACGAACTGTCTATCCCCCCTCAATTCCATTTTGATTCTCCACCCCTCTAAGTCTTGGAAGGGGCCCGTTCATCCAGAAGCTAGCCTAGTCCCGACGACACTACAGCACTCTTGTTTCCATTCTTATTGACGCCATTTCCGACACCATCTTTGACCCGGGATATGGCTTCTCGCCCCTCGAACAAACTCTTGATGACACGACCCTATGGCAGACATCCTTCGGCCAAGCCGTGAAAAGCCAATTCGACCAAGAGTGTCAACAACAGATATGGTCAGACTACAATTCATCGACTTCAAGCATCGAACTCATGCCCGCTGGCGGATTTGACGGAATGGATGTTGTGCGTAAAGCAAAGCGTCACGATAGCTGCCTCACGGAAGAGTTGTTTGTTGAAGACGATGGGGGGACCAAAATGTCGGCCGTCAGCGACCGTGAATCACCTAGTAACACTATCTCAAGCAAAAAAGTGCCTAGAAGGAGACGACTATCCTCTAAAAACCTCATTGGCCAACAACGAGAACAATACCTCGCGAAGAACAAAGCGGCAGCTAGCAAATCGCGTGAAAAGCGTAAGATCATGGAGCACAAACTCGAGGACAAACTACGACTCTTGCAGGCCGAGAACACAGTCTTGAAGCATAGCATCGACAAGCTCAGGGACGAGATTGTCGCCATTAAGTATATGTGCTTACAGCACGTCAACTGCGATTGCTCTCGTATTCGAGAGCACATGTATCAACTTCTTGACAACCGCTTGAAGCGTGACTCTGTCAGTGAAATTTCTGGTTCTCCTACTTACTCCAGCTCCATGGACCCTCAAGTAGTTGAGCGAGTTTTCACACCATGTGGATCAGCTTAAACACGTTCCATCTTCGCAGTCGATAGCAGACGCCGCGACGGTTTCCTTTCCGTCTTCTGTTGATCAGGGCAATTCCAAAGACGCATACTATGTCATTATATCCGGAGATACAACGCCTTTCAGACTTTCCGCTCACCCTTACTTGTCAACGCAATTTGTGCTCTAAGATCTGTCAGTATACCGATATATGTAGGAGTACCGATCTCGGCTTAACATGTAGTCCAGTTCTTTTCCGACTCGATCAAACTCTCAAGCCTGGTTAAAAGAGGAACATTGGATCGCAGTTTCTGGCAGAAGCAAAGAAGCATGCCGACCTCGAAGGCCGCCATGTTGCACTAACAACAGTTCAAGGGCTGTACACCCTATTCGTTATTACTTGCATTGCGGGAACAGACAGAGCAGGGAAGATGTACCGCTACGCCGCGTATGAAATGCTCCAACGTATGCGGTCTCAGAGAAGCATAGCTGTATTGAACGATGAGGACCCTGGAAAGGCTGGCATGAAAAGAGCAATGTTACGGACGATGTGGGGTCTATTCTGCTTTGAAAAGTCAGTGATCAACTATATCTTTTCAATCCAACCTATATACATGACTCTAGTATCGTTCCCACGGCTTTTCGCTACTGTTTGCTATGTTATTCCCTTAGTTTTCTTTTTCAAGGACATTCGGAAATCTTTGCGCAGACTTGTTTCAAGCATGCACTTATTAATCGGAACGAACACAGTCTCGCATCACAGTTATATCTTCAGCTATCCGTACTTCCCGTGCCCTCCGTTTCTTGTCCTTTTCACTATATCCTCCAGATCTAGATCGACAGGGGAACACAGATATCCTCGGTAATCCATTTAGTGTCATCTCTCCGCAGCCACCACTGTCCCGAGGCACTCGTTATGCCGTCTGTGGGCTGTCTAAGCTTCTACGCAAGGTAATGCTTCATAATGTGGATGAGACAAAATAGTTAAGCGATGATGATAACATCTGTATAAGGAGGCAGTTGTATAATGATATTGCCAACTTTGCAGACGTGCTGCCCACTAGACTAAGCCACGACCAGAACTTTACTCCTCAAACACGCTTTCTACGGTAAGCAATTTCTGGCTAGAGACCAAATTTCAGTGAGTAGTAACTTTGTTCTAGGATTTACATGAACGTGATTGCCTTTAATGTTCTTCGACCTCTGCACCCGACTACTTTGTTCGAAGGACGAGCTTC
>Ga0115843_1042_pt1 | contig 9617 bp, 10 predicted proteins | sample InSIn4SAF170_2_FD_83857 | JGI IMG/M metagenome (GOLD analysis project Ga0115843, IMG submission 83857) | reverse complement strand
ATTGGGTGTAGTAGTGCGTGCCGCCCACCAGGACGGGAAGCTTGCCGCGGGCATGAATGTCGTCGATCTTAATTTTGGTTAGCGAAGAGCAATGGATACGTTTTGTAATGTATCAAAATTTTGTCGAACCAAATCTCAGAACGTTATACGTTCTTACGAAGCAGGCAAGGAAAAGCTTGCATACGTACGATCTTGCTCGCTTGCTCAACAAATTTGCCCACCGTCCAAGTTTTCTCCTCCAGCCCTATACAACCTAGAAGATGATGCGGTATTCCGTTCGTCTCATCCTCTTTGATCTTGTTCGTGATAATGGGGAGGCCTTCATAAAGCTGCAACGCGTCTCCGTTGATCACCTCACCATTGAAGCGAGTGGCGATTTCGACGGCAAGCTACATCCAAGAAATCCCAAAGTCATTATCTGAACCGTAGCATTTCATTGATTTTGGATTTCTTAAATGTCACACACTAAATTTACCTACTTGAGATTTTCCTGTGCCCGTCGCGCCCACCACGGCCACGAGAGGCCGCGAGAGAGGCTGGGGCATCTTCCTTATGGCGGCGGAACTGAAGAGTCTGACGATCTGGTGCATCAAGATAAACCCTCACTACTCCAACAAAGAGTGAAAGGCAAAGCGACCGTGGAAGGTTGCATTGTCGATGAGTCCTTTCCTAAGGCACCAATAGAGCTTTGATACCTAAGGCTGTACTTTCGGAGCTGCGGAGGTGCCCGTTCGGAGATATCTCGCTTGGGCCTAATATCGTCATCGAAAATGCGATGAGTCGGTCATATTTTGAATTTCTCTTTTTCGCTGGCAGTAGATACCGGTGGTTGAATTGCACCTGTAGTTGTAGTAACGTCGCATTAAGTATCCAAGCCGGTCCTTAGAAGTGTTTTATAAGCTTAATCTTTCCGCACATTCGTTCATCGTCTTGACCGATTCGGAAATATGTCAGCCAACTCGACCACCCCGCAAACGGGGAAGGAAAACGATGGACTGCCAGAAATTGCGCCTTCCATCGATGTCAAGAATCTGAACTTCAAATTTCCCGATGGTAGTCATGGTCTTCGCGATGTCATCTTGTCTCTTCCACCCGGGAGTAGGACGCTTTTGATTGGAGGTATGTTGGTGTATTAAGAAGACCTTCTACACGACTTGAAATATCATCCACAAACCAACCACTGACCTATTCTCCCAGCAAATGGCGCCGGAAAAACCACTCTTCTCCGTCTTCTATCCGGCAAGCGTATGGCGCCAGCAAACACAATCTCTATCGCCGGCATTGACCCCTTCACCCACGGCCTCGAGGGCGTCACCTACCTAGGTCTGGAATGGGTCCTGAACCCCATCGTCCGCACCGACATTGCCGTTCCAACCTTGCTGTCATCCGTCGGTGGCGACTACTACCCTGAGCGGCGCGACGAGCTCCTCAAGGTTCTCGACATCGACACGACGTGGCGCATGCACGCCGTTTCGGATGGCGAGAGGCGAAGAGTGCAGTTGGCTATGGGCTTGCTTAGACCGTGGAGTATCCTGCTGCTCGATGAGATTACTGTCGATCTGGATCTCCTGAGTCGGTATAATTTTCTGCATTTCCTGATGGAAGAGACGAAGCGGAGACCTTGTACCATTGTGTATGCGACTCATATCTTGGATAACCTTGCTGAATGGCCGAGTCATCTTGTTCATATGAGTTTGGGGAAGGTCAAGAAAGCTGGAAGCGTGGAGGAGCTCGGTGTTAAGATGGGTGAGCCTGGGAGAAGTGGGAACAGCAAGTTGGGCGAGTTGGTGTTGGAGTGGCTTAAGGAGGATCTGGCGGAGAGAGGGCCCAGGGGTGGGCTTAGTGGGCAAGGAAAGACTTACCAGAGTTATGAGGGTAAGGGAGGGTATGGGCAGGAGAAGAGGCCTGATGCTTGATTTCCTGTGGACGATTGGAGAAGAGCTAAAGGCATATGAAGAGGGATGAGGAAGGAAGCGAGATGGATTCGAAGATTAGTGGAAAGGTCGTTTTCTTCTACTACTACCTGTTCAACCAGATGATACCAAAGTAAGGAAGGCTATCTCACAAGGAATGAGATGAGCTACCGGATCTCAACGACTGCTATGGGTCAGCCATTATATATTATTTACTTCATTATAACCGTCTTATTTGCGATCAAAGCATGAGGCTTACAAAAAACAAGGAAATATACAATTAGCTTCAACTCAATTATTCTTTAAGAATACTTAATCATCAGCAAGATTGTAGGGACTAATAATCAATACTATCATGATTCTGGTTTAAATCAAAAAAAATATAGCATCTTTCAAGTTCCTAGAGAGAGGATAGACGGAGCTAGTAAGGAGCTTTTTATGATAGCTATTTGGCAACAGTACCTTCTGAATTTACAATGCAGGTTTCTGCATCACTTTCCTCGTGCCCTATTGCTGTCGCGCATGAATAATTTGCCAAATCTGAAGCTGGAAAGGAACCTACATTGAATTCACCACCCTGTATATACACATATCCCTCGAGGTTATGCCCGGTTGATTCAGTGTCTCTGGGTCCTCACAGCTTTAACATAACGAGCCCGGTACTCGACGTGGTCCAACTCCGTTCTAATCTTCCTTCTAATCCTCATCTCTCTACTCCTCCTTCACCTGTCTCCCTCTTTTAATAGAGAACTTCAGATCCCAGGCATTGATGACCGATCGGCAACTGTCTTTGAACTTGTGCTCCGCCAATCATTGATGAAGTCATCACGCATCGCTGGCTTGACACAATTGTACATATAGTGTAGCTAGTGGGTATTGAGTTCGCCAGGTGGCGCCTAGTTCTGCCTGATTTTCATGGCCAGGAGGCGTTTGTTCAGGAAGGGGACGTTGGCGAGGTCGACCTCCGAGGCCTCATCGTCTGATTTCACCAACACCAGTTGACCTCCTGTGGTTTTAGCAGTCTCGCGTTCTTTTTTCTTTTATCGGCCTGTTCGTGAGGGGGTCGGCAGGAAGGGAAGCACGATTGCGTCCGTCAATTTCTTCCTCTTTGTTGTATTGGTGACTATCGTGGCTTCAGGGGATCCTGGGTCTGTTCAAGGCTTGCCCTCCTCCTCATAACGCTGCATCGCAATTTCCATTCGCTTCTTGGCGCCGGCGATGAAGAACGTGGCTGACTTGGTGTGATTTGGAATTAGATCGTTGAATTTTAGTTCCGGGACATGAGTCTTCAAGAGATCGATAGTTTCATGTTTGCTTAGCCATTTGGGCCTACCCTTAGACCAGTAATTGCTGGCGATAGGGCACGTCGAGTTGATATAAACATCGCAGCGACGACAGTCTATCGAGCTTACCAATAAATATTGCTCATGTGTGATCCCGTCGAAATCGATGCCGATTAATTCTTGGCGATATTACCGCCAGACGCCCCAAGCGACGATGGGCCGAAGTGAAGTAATGAAGGCTGCGAGTGGCGAAGTCCTCGAGCAGAGAGATAGGGGCGACTGTTGATGGTGATGGACTTGTGTTACGCGAGGTTGTAGTGGTGTAAGTTTGAGGTGGGCAGTATCAGATATTTATAGGAAAGATTGTTGTGCATGTGTGTTGTTGGAAAGTGAAAAAACACCCGAGCAGTAACGAAGCCAAACGGCGCGTGAATAGGCAAACAGAGTGAATGACATGCACGAACGGGCTTTGCCAAGAGCAAATGCTTCACAGGCAGCAGCCCTAGCCGCGAATCATTTCATTTTGCACGTTTGAAGTGTGGAAATATTGCTCTGCACTCTCGGTCCAATTCAAAAGGCAAATTCGTGGGGAAATCTATATGTATTCATAATTCTACGTAAAAGCCACGCTGATTGGGCTTCAAGTTGGTACCGTCAAATGGATAGAAAGGCGCGAACTTGTGATATCAATTAAGAAAGGCTCATTCGCATCAAATCGCATTTTAACTGCACGTTACGTCGAACCAAGATACAAAGGGGAAAGCCATTAAATTATAAGTGGTTGAGAAAGAAAGCCGTTCGGTTTGAAATAAAAGGGGTTCAAACTCCATGTCATGATCGTGGCTGATTGGAGTTGCGCTGTTCCTTCTCGTGCCACAATCTCACAAACTCGTGCCGTCAGGGTGGTCGTCCTTGTCCAATAGTCGTGCTCGAGAGCGATGGATTGCATTACCACTCACGGGCCTGAAATCCTGTCGACCTAAGCGGTGGTCGTGCTCGTGCTCGAGGAAGAAGACGAGGATGAGGATGAGGTCGTTGTGATGGACGTGATGGTGCTGGAGCTAGAGCTGGAGCTGGAGCTGGAGCTGGAGCTGGAGCTGGACGAGCTGGAGGTGGAGGTTGCCGTGCTAGACACAGAGCTACTTGAGCTGGAGCTCGAAGACACAGAGCTGCTTGAGCTGGAGCTTGAAGTCACAGGGATGCTGCTAGAGCTGGAGGAAACCGCGCTGGAGCTGGAGCTAGAGCTGGTGGTCGTGGTCGTGGGCAAGTTTGGCTCGACGGTGGTGGAGGCAGATGAGGATGAGGACGAAGACGTGGTTGGCTCGGGAGTGACGCCGTTGACAGAGACAACGGCATCGTCGAGGTAGATGAGGAAAGCGCTGGAGCCAGACTCGCAGAAACCCTCAATCCGGAGCTCCTCAGGAGCAGCAGAGCCGATGAAAGAGCCAGTCAAAGTCGCAAAGGTGGTGTCTTCAGCAGTCAAGATGCGTGGCGAGGTGGCAATGACGGTTGCTCCGTATAGAGCACGCAAGAAGCAGGTCTCGTTTTCATCGACGAATGCAGTGTAGCGGACGGAGAAGTCGAAGGTGGAGGTGTCGCAAGTGGCAAGTGTCTGGGAGATGAAAAAAGCCTCGGTGAGCTCGACCAGGCCGTTGAGGAGGACTGAGTTGGGCAAAGACTGGGCAATGTCATCGGTGACGATGGAGTTGGCCGAGTGGGTCCATGGAGGGAACTCTGGGCTGGTGGAGGCGTCGGTGGCATCGAAGTTGCCGTTCTGAAGACCGGTGAACCCAGGGCAAGATCCCGTTGGAACAGGGCCCGCGGTCACGGTCGTAGTGCTCCCTTCTCGAGTGCTCGTGAGGAAATCGGTCTGAGTCGTGGTCAACGTCACGGTCGTGGTGCCGGCGGTGGCAGTGAAGCTAGGGTTCGGGGTAATGGGCCCAAAGGCGCACTCGCAAGCATCGGAGAGGGCCTGATCGCCTTGGTACAAGATGGCCCGGACGTGAGAGTCGAACTCTGCGGCGCCGGTGACCTCGGCCTGGCGCTTGGCGGGACCGCCCACGATGGCCACGGTCTGCGTGACGACGGGTCCAGGCACGAGGGTTGTGCCGCTGGCAAAGACCGTCGTGGTCTCCGTCTCGGTGACTTGGGGCCCACGGAGGAAGAAGGACGAGCAGGCCTGGCCAGACGGGTCGTCGGCGAGCACAAGGCGCCGCGGGATCACCAAGTCAGGGTTGGTGCAGTCAGCCGCTGTGAAGAGGACGTTAGCAGTGGGCAGGTGTGCAATCATGGAGAGCAGGACGTACAGATGGTGTCGTCCTGGCGAGGGACGAGGCCGGCGGCGGCGTAGCCAGACAGCGCAACGAACGCGGTCACGGAGCGGAGAGAGAACATGTCGGCGACGGGCAGTCGAGTCAAGAACGTTAACGAGAGTGTGAAATAAACGAATGAATGAATGTATGAACAACGAATGGCACGACAAACGAGTGTGGTGGTTTAGTTTGATTCTCGGGATACGAATGGGATGGGAGTGGCGGACGTTGTGACTCTATATACCGTCCATGGCCACGAGGGCCGCGTATGCAGTGCAGCAGCAATCGGCGAAAGGGGTCGCTCAGCGGGCCCCATTTGCGGACGGATGGCATGCCAATAGTTGCAGTCGGCCATTTTGAAGGCGATACTGACGCAATCTTGACGAGACCATCACCGCGATGGGACTCTCATTGCTTCTGTGCAAAGGCATAATGGCAGAGCAGGATGCACGCGGCGATGCGCAGAAGGGATCAGCGGGATCCGAGCAAGATAACAAGCGGAGCAAGAGAGATTTGACGGGGGCAAAAAGCAGGCGTCCAGGAGAGAGCAAGAGCGGCAATGGAAGGAGAGATGGACAGATTGCGATGGAGTTGGTCGTCGTTGTTTTTCGTTCGGTGTCTTTCTCAGCACCGCGCTAGGCCCAATCGGGCAAGCAGAGTGATATCAAAAGCAACGTTCTCCTCGCGCCCCTTATTGGAAGCGCTGAGAACGACGCTGACGAAGGGGCCACCTACAGGACTGCCCTCTGAAGCGGCTGCACAGCTTCGCTAACATTTGAAGCATTGACGGCCGTTACCACCGCAGACACTCCGAGCCGGTGGAGACATCTCCCTCCTGCTCCCTCCCCACAGCGGGCAGGCTACAACACGCGCAAGTCAACGGCTGCAACAAGCAACATGCCAAGCCGAGCCTTCAGTTTGTTCTCCTGTTTCCTCCCTTTCAATTGCTCTTGCCTGACGACTTCAGTTTGCCTCCTTGGTCTCACACTCCTTTCACCGCGTCCAGCTCGCCTCATCTCCACCAGCAGCGGATCCGACTCACCTTGTTTCAATCTCCGGCTGGCACAAGCAAAGTACTGCTCTCGCCACAGCAACATCCTCTGAGCAACCACTGTTTGCACTCAAGGACCAGCACTGCATACTCCCGTCCATCACCAGGCTTCCTTTTCAATTGTTTCTTCTTTGCCTCGGACCAATGCAACGCAAGAGCCAGCATGCGTTGGCTTCAGGAGCTTCGCTCACCATCGGAGCAGCACCCCCTCCTGCAACGGGCTGCCTCCTGCTTCACGCGCTGGAGCTCGACCTCCTCGGCGCCGCTGGTGTCAGCAAACAGCGCCGTTTGAGCCGTTCTTGCTGTCTGGCGCCTCTCCTGACCCGGTCCTTGCTTGTCTTCGCGGCCACAGATAAAAGGACCTTCCTCCGCCGTTGGGAAATAGATTCATCACCAGCTTGCAATTCACTCTTCACAGCAGTCACTCTTTTCTCTGCGCTCTTTACTTGCCTTCGTTTTTGGGTACTTCACTCGTTCAGTACTCATCCCCCGACGATTCCGTTGCTTCTTGGCTACTTCTTAATTCAAGATCAACCGACAATCGTTAACAATGCCCAGCCGCAAGACTCTTATCGTGAGCGCTGCTCTGGCCGCCCGTGTTGCTCTCGCCCAGCAGTGCGGTGCCTTGCCCACCTTCGAGATTGTCGGCACAACCGATGATGGCGCCATCAACGGTGGCTTCGCAGTCGTCCAGGACCCTACTGGCGTCTCCGGCACCAACACCATCATCTTCTCCACCGATGAGACCACGGCCACCCGCTTCTCCCTGACTGCGGACAACCGCCTCATCACCCAGGACGGCATCCTCATCGCCAACACCGATGCCGGCCTCGACCTGACCTGGTTGTTCTTCGACACCCAGGCCGCCATCGACGCTGAGGCCTATGAGACTGCCGCCTGCTTCCTCGCGGTCGACAACACCCTCACCTGCGCCACCACCGCTGCTGGAACCCTCCAGTTCTGCAACAGCTTCCTTTCCATCGGCAACGGCGTCAATGCCGATGCTGGCTGCGTTGGAATCACTGTCGCTGCCGCCAACATCATCCCAGCCTGCAACGGTATCAGCAGCTCGACCACCACCACGACCGAGACCTCCAGCACCACCGGAACTGCTTCGACCACCATCACCAACACCAATGATGCCACCATCACTGGCACGGCCACCATCACCCAGTTCACCACCTCCACCGTCTACACTACTAGCCTCTGCACCATCGTTGACTGCCCACCATACGTCTATGACTGCCCTGCCGACTCAACTCACTACTCCTGGTCCACCTATGCCGCCTACACCACCGTCTGCCCCGTCGAGACCAAGCCTACTCCTGTCCCATGCAACGGCTATGACTGCAAGGACGATGAGTACAACAACGGAGGCTATGGTCATGACGGTGAATACGAGCACGATGGCGAGTATGAGCACGATGGCGAGAAGGATTACGACCATGAGGGCAAGCCCGGAAAGGATGGCTACGATGGCAAGGATGGCCACGACGGCAAGGATGGTCATGATGGCAAAGACGGCAAGGATTATGATGATTCCAAGAACGGCGGCAACGGTGGAAAGGAATACGAGCACGATGGCGAGAAGGACACCGAGTATGACAGCAAGGACTATGACGATTCCAAGAACGGCGGCCATGGAGGCAAAGACTCCGAATATGACTCCAGCAAGGACTATGACTCTAGCAAGGACTACGACAACAATGGCAAGCCAGGCCACGATTCTGAGTATGAGGGCAAGGATGACGACTACAAGAACGATGCCTATCCTCACGGCAATGCCACCGCACCTGGAAGCTACCCAACCGTCATGCCTTATGAGGGCACTGCTTCCTCCGTCAAGCTCGCCTGGACCGGCCTGTTCGCGGCCGCTCTCGCCGCCATCTTCGCTCTCTAGAGCGTCTTCTAGACGACGGATTGTGCTCGCAGTGAAACGCCGGATATTGGCGAGCCTCCTCCTGCAAAAGAGTTGAAGCAGCGGGTACTAATAGATTGTTAACTTTCTCCCATCCCTTCTTGGACCGTTCTCTTCGATCCTCGGGGGATAATTCCATTGTACGGTTGTTTTGGCGCGGGCTTTGTACAATATCAGTTTCAGCTAAGACCTTTTTGGCATAATCCAGCACGATTGATTATAATGACCCCTTTTGCAAACGTCTTCAAGAAACGTCCTTTCTTTCCTTTGTACATAATCAATTGAGAGCCATGTCGGTGGCTGTTCCTGGCCGTGGTGAAACGGGGGGTATCTAGAGTTGAAGTAGCTACAGAAAATTGGTTTCGTCGGGGTCCTTACTATACACCACGATCCTTACCTTAATAATCTTTATTTTCATCCTTCGTTTGTTCAATGCTTCTTCGTGCGTCCGTCCGCCCTCCTTCGTCCTCTTGGTTTGCTTTCCTCGTTCTTTCTCTTTCTTCCTTCTAGGCTCCTTCCTGCTGTTCTCCATATCACAACCTCATCACTCATCAACAATCTTCACTACTTACCTTTGTTCACCTCATCTTACTCCTTCTCACCCCCTATTACTTCTTTTAACCTCCTTCCACCCCCTTATACCTCTTATCTCACCTCACCTCTCCTCTCTCTCCCCATATATATTCTACTCACCACTCCCCTCTCTCCTCTCCTTCTTTCTCCAGGGCGGTCAAGACGACGAGGTGCGGCATGTTGGACTTTTCGCTTGCAGCGGTCTGCAACATATAGGCTGTCTTTTGTTCGAACTTGATGGCGTCGAGGGATACAACATCGATCCATGCCGCAGCTGCGTGTGACATAGGGATGGTTGGGCACCATCTCGAAAAGTGACCTTCGTCATCGGATATCCCGTCCAAGTCTGCTCTGCATTCAGGGGAGATGTGTATCGAATAGTCACAGACCCCATCTTCCCATCTCTATTCGTTTGTGCAGTCATCACGCAACACTACACTCTACGCAGTGTACGTCCGCATTCTTGATCAGGTCCATCGCACTCGGCTTTCCAGTCTTACGGGACCATGGCCCGGCCTTTTCCATCTCGGAAAGCTTGAGTCCGAGTCGCTATTGGCTATTGGGCCA
>Ga0115843_1038_pt1 | contig 10901 bp, 7 predicted proteins | sample InSIn4SAF170_2_FD_83857 | JGI IMG/M metagenome (GOLD analysis project Ga0115843, IMG submission 83857) | reverse complement strand
ACATCGCCGTCGTCGTTGCTTAGGAACGTGAGAGCAACACCACTCTTGCCCGCACGACCAGTACGACCGATACGATGGGTGTAACTCTCAATATTCATCGCCATGTTGAAGTTGACCACCAAACTGACGTCGGGCACGTCGATACCACGACCAGCGAGATCGGTAGCCACGAGAACATCCGCACGGCCTTCTCTGAGATCCGCCAATGCCTTCTCACGCTGGTCTTGTGTCTTGCTACCATGCAAGGACACGGCACTGTGGCCCATCTTCTGGATGTCGCGGGCAACTGCGTCGCAGTTCCTCTTGATGTTGACGAAGACGATGATCGGAGCTGCGAATTCACGCGAGTTGAGGATTTCTTCGAGACGCTTTTTGCGTTTCTCTTCGCCTGAAATGAACTCGACACGCTGCTCAACAGTTTCGACGGCCTCGCCAACATTACCAATGGTGACGATAGCCGGACGTCGAAGGTAGTTTCGTGCGATGCGCTCCACCGCAGCAGGCATGGTTGCCGTGTACATCATCGTCTGCCTGTAACGGTCCTTGCCACCCAAGAACTGACTCATAGCAACGGCATTTTCGGCTGTTTCGTCGTCTGGCTTCTGGTTCGTCACCGGGAGCGCATCCAGGATCTTGTTGACCGATTCCTCGAAACCAAGGTCAATCATTCGATCTGCTTCGTCCATAATGATGTAGCAGCATTGGTTGAGCACAAGCACACGGCGTTCGATACAATCCACAAGACGACCCGGCGTGGCGATGATGATGTGGGCGCCATCGCGCATATTGTAAGCTTGCTCCTCGATCGAGTGACCACCAACAAGACTGACACACTTGAATCCCAGCGGAGTTGCGAATTTCTTAGCCTCGAGCTCAATCTGTTGCGCAAGTTCACGAGTCGGAGCGAGAACAATGGCATATGGACCGTCGTTGCGCGTGACTTCATCTAGCGGAGGCAGTTCGTTGATGTATACGAGCAAGGGCAGCAGGAACGCAGCCGTTTTACCGGAACCAGTCACAGCAACACCGATGAGATCGCGATTCTGAAGTGCGATGGGAATTGCTGCACGCTGGACCGCAGATGGCTCGTCGTATCCAACATCCTGGATGATCTTGAGCATCTGATCGGACAATCCGGATTCTTTCCAGTTGCGCATGGGATTCGGGATCGAACCACCCTTTGTGCTGATGTTGAAATCCTCCTTGAAGATACGCCAGTCTCGTTCGCGCATATCTTTGAGAGCCTTCTGGCTCCAGTGCTTGTCCAAACCAGACCGGGAGCCTTCTTCCTTGCGCCGACGCTCCATTTCCATGATTTCCTGTGCTCTGGTAGAACCGGCTTCCTTGTCATGTCGCTGAATCGCCTGAACATACTTCTGAGTAGCTGCAGCATCGTCTGCGAGGCCGCCTAGACGGCCACGTCCGAAGAAGGTGGTTTCAGTTCTTGACTGGTAGAGAGGGTTGTAGTCGTTGCTGGTGTCCTCCTCCGCATTCCACTCAAAATTAAACTTCTTCTCAGTCGTTCGCCGCCTCTTCTTCTTTGCCGAGAAGTTCGAAGTGTTGTTGTCCGCTCCCATGTACCTCTGCCGTATGAGTTCGTACTCGGCATTTTCAGGGTCCTTCTTCTTATCACCCTTCGTATCCTTGATCGATACCGACTTCGAAGGAGCACGCGTGTCAGAGTCGAATCCCTTGCCGGGTAGGGACGAGCGCATCGCCGCTGGGCCAGTAGGAATGTCTCCGTTTCGCATCGCACGGGGCCCTGTGGGAATACTTGATCTGCCCGACGCGCCATTCGTGACCGGCTTCGAGGGGCGCGCTGTCGCGCCGTTTGATGTGGGTGCGTCTCGTCGAACGGCGTCTGCTTTCCTTTGAGCTTCTAGTTGTTGTTCGCGTTCGGCCTTTTCACGAGCAAGCTTCTCGCGCTGAGCTTTTGATAAGAACTTGGGCTGTAACAAAGCATCTGCATGTCAGTACTGCTACTACAAATGTTGTAAACGCCGGTTGCAGGTACGTGTTTGGAAAGCTGTGATGCAACATACCTTTGCTGCTGCCGCCGCTGCTTCTTGCTTCTGCCGCAGAATCTCTTCGATACTCAAGGGCGCCTTCCGCTGCACCTTCGTTCCATTCACCCCATTCTTCACGACTAGCGACGGCTCACTCGGGGGAGGAGGAGGGATGCTTGCGTCCGTTGGAGGCGGAGGTGGTGGCGGCGGAACATCGTTTTCTGCCGGCGGAGGGGGAGGCAGATCAAAGTCTGACGACAGAGGAGGCGGAGGAATGAAGTCGCTAGGAGGAGGAGGGGGAGGGACGTCCAAGTCCATGGTGATAGGCAGAATGATTTCTTGGATTTGAAGATGTCCTTGTCGAAGTTGTGAGCTTGCGGCAACTTTACGATGATGTCCGGGGCGCAGCAGATGAACCAACGCGCAGATCACGTGCCATAATTTCCCGGAACCAAGGCGTGTTTTTTCGAGAGCAACGTAGGTGCCAGGTACTTTTTTCCTTCTAATTTCCTCCGTGATGTACAGTATATACAGAATATCATACAGCCTAATAATGTGGGAACACAGGTGCCTGGTGCCCCTTACTAATCTAACGCCTGCGTAAATGCAAGTACTCCACCACCTCGTCGCAGCTCGTCCACGACCGACGGAGCCAATATATGTTGTACAGCAATTCCCACCATCCAACAGACAAACATCCACGTTTATTTCGGCCACTTCTTCCATCCACGACCGTGACCTCTCTGTATGACTGGTCAGCAACTCGATACTCCAGGCACCAAAGAACCTCGGGATCGTGGTCCAACTTACCTGTTTCCACTGGTGTATCATCTCCGGCATCTTTAACATGGCCTCCTTCCTCTTCTCTAACCTTCCTGGAAGCGTTCGTTCCCACTTGTGACCCTTGACCGTCTGGCCCACACCTGTGCCCTTGACCCTCAGTCCATTCTCCAGCCTCCTCTTCTCCCTCTCTCCAGTTTTCTTGATGCTGTACGGCAGGAGCTCTTCGACGCCCTGTTGGCGAGCGAGATTACATAGCTCAGCTTGTCGACGGAGGCCGTACGTAGGGCCTTGCCATTTCCCTGTGGTGAAGTTTTTGTGTGGTGCGAAAGGGTTGCGGAAGGTCGGCTCGGGCGCTACAGCGGGAGCAGACGTAGACTCGGATGCTTCTCCATTGGGAATTGAGGATGTAGTTTCTGAGCTGGCGAGCGGTGTCGAAGGCTGGAGCAGCGCGGGAGGAGGATACTTTGCGAAGAAGTTGCGGAGACGCGGGTGCAATTTCCTCGCTATGCTCATGTGCTGTTCGCGCAGGGCCGCGGCGGCGGGAGCAGCCATCGTGTATAATACGGTTGACGGATAGGAACGAAAGTGTGTAGCCTATCCCCTTCAATTACTGGGTGGACCTCTCCCTTCCAATGCGTCGCGGAAAGTTGCTGATGGCGAGACTTCTGGTTCGGGAGAGAGAGGGTCAACGGCAGGGGAGCGAGCACCGCCGGAGATACCTTTGGCCGAGCTGTGGAAGCTCCAGCAGCAACGCCGCGTCAAGAGCTGGGTACCTGCTGCGTTGCACCTCATTGCTCAACTCCACCACCACTCCCTCCATAGATATCTGACCAGCACGCTGCTCCCATATCCACGTCCCCTTTCGTTACTCGCATCTCCCTTTGAACGGCGTACGCCACACCTCCCTTGACTTAATTCCCCATCCACCGACATCAGTACACCTCATAGACACCCACCATGGTAAGCTTCCCACCATCTCTACTAGCAGCTCTCATCACCTACAAAGCTAACATCTACACACAGTCCTCTCCGTTCTCAATAAGTATGATATCGCATTGCTCATAACCATTCCCGCAAGAACCAGACACTGACCTTGTCTTCCTTACCTTCCCGTAGACGGAGGTGCCTGCGTCGCCATGTCCGGCAAGGACTGCGTCGCCATAGCCTGCGATCTCCGCCTCGGCCTGCAAGCCCTCACCGTATCCAACAACTTCCCCAAGGTCTTCCCCTACGGCGACGTCTACCTAGGCCTGACGGGCCTCGCCACCGACATCGCAACGGTGTCGGACCTGCTGCGATACAAGGTCAACATGTACCGGCTGCGCGAGGAGCGGAACATCAGCCCGCAGACCATGGCCAACCTGGTCAGCTCGTCGCTGTACGAGAAGCGCTTCGGACCTTACTTCGTGCAGCCTGTCATTGCGGGCATCAACCAGACGACTGGCAAGCCGTTTATTTGCGGATTCGACAGTATTGGGTGTTTGGAGGTTGCAAAGGACTTTATCGTTAGCGGAACTGCGAGCGATCAGCTCTTTGGTACATGCGAAGGCTTGTGGGAGCCTGATTTGGTTCGTAGCTGATTTCCTTTTGAGTTGGACATAAGGTCCAAGTGCGGCTGGAAAGGACATAAGCTAACGATGATGATAATGTGTACAGGGCCCTGAGGACCTCTTCGAAACCATATCCCAAGCTTTGCTCAATGCCGTCGACAGGGACGCTCTGTCCGGTTGGGGCGCACATGTTTACATAATCGAGAAGGACAAGGTGACGAAGCGATTACTCAAGGGCCGACAAGATTAAGAGATGAAAACGGGCCGGAATCGGAGAAAGAGGGGGGAGGTGCTGTGGGCGTTTCTGGATGGGAATTCAGCGGGGGATGTTCATGACGTTTGGCCAGTTATTGGACAGGACAGCACAGTGAAGAGGACGAACACGTTACTTCGGTACAAGATAACAGCCTGGTCGCGTGGGCTTGTAAACCAGGAACTGTACGATCGAATACACGAAAGAAATGTTCTGGCCTCCTGGTAGAACACAACGCAGTTCGTGCCGGGACCAAACCCATTAAGAAATTAAGAAGAGGCGGGCCATTAGAGCGGAAATGGGAGCGGAGACGAGCTAGACAAAAGACTCACGGCTCATTCTTCTGTTTTCCCATTCCAATGTACGACCATCCCGTTTTTATATATAGCGTAGTTTTAAGTCAAGAGCGAATACTATGCATAATCAAACACAAAAAGAACATTCAAATCACCCCTCCTCGTTACACGAGTTCCAGTATGAACTTACGTCCATGGCAATCAGATTTCAAACACAGGAAGCTAAAAGCTGTAATGTGTGTGGAATAGTTTTCCAAAAATTTATTCTCATCTTTCCTCCTTTCTCATCTTAAGCACTCATCACATTCACGCTTCATCCTGTCCCACAACCCCCGTCAGGCCTATCTGCCTACGCTTCTTCGACGAATAGTTATCCCGCCCCCCGAAATTCATTCCAGTGCTTCGCTATTAAGAAATCGCACAAGCATGATCGCCTTGCAGACGGCATGGCCTTTCAAGAGTGTAACAACCAGGCCAGTCATCCATCCTCGACGCAGTGTTCCCGAAAGGCCACCTGCATATCCCGCCGCCGCCGCCGCCAAAAAAAAAAGTAAGAGCTTTTCCGTTGTTTATGTGGGTTTGAGAGGAGGGAAAGGAGAAAAGTAGTTATAAGAGAAAGGGGACAACTTGGGAGGCGTATGGGTCTGGTTTGGTCGGTGCTCCAATTTTTCTCAATTCTCGGGTTAAAAGGGAGCAAAACGATGAGCGGAAAAAGGGATAGATCACCCTTTGCGGCCCAGCAAGTAAGGTCAGAAAATTCTAATACATGTATTTCTGCCTGCCCGCCCTGATCTCGATAAGATGCAAAAGAGCCTGAGAGGAAAAGTTGGGTCCGAAAAGGAAGAAGAAAGCTCATCATATGTTAGGTTAAAGCATGATAAATCGACGACTTGAGACGGAAAGAACGCCTTAAAAATGCTGCAGCGAGAGGAGGAAAAGGGGAGCAGGGGATACAAAAACAAAGAGTAAAGGTTCAATCCTCTCGTGTGTGCTAAATAACCATCTTTTTGGAAAATGAAATCGATCTCTGGACGCCATGGAAAAGTGTGTTGAAACGTGAACCCCGATCATGAAGTGAGGAGGCCCCCGAGTGCGCCAAAATAGTAGTACAACAAGAGAATCTGGAGGACGTAGCGTGTGATCGATGAACAAAGAAGAGGCTTAGTTGAGGAAGCCTTTGCAACCGACGGAGCCGCAAAGACACGGAATGCGGTCATCGCTGTTAATTTCACGCTCGAACTTGTAGTCGTAGGTAAGTTCCTCGTCTAGAGATACAAGTTAGCATTGGTCATATGTCAATGGTGACACAAAAGAAAACGAGCAGGTACTTACTTTGCGCAATGTCCCTCAATGCATAGATGACAATCCTTCGCGTTCCATCAACCTTTATGATCTTGGCTGTGCAATTCGGCGTACAGCTGTGGTTGATGAATCGAGCAATGCCACCCTTCTTTGTGGCATCCACGATGCTATCCTCGTCGATTCTGAATAAATACGAGCTACCGACTCCTTGCAATGTGTACTTGGCCTCACGCAGATCGGCGACGCGCTGACGTACTCGCTCGCCAACGTATTCAATGATCATGTCGTTGATGGCTATGTTCTCCATGGCATAAAGACCCCAATTGTGAATTGCAGACCGGTCAAACTTGACAAGCTTCTTGCGCTTTTTGAGTTGGTTGAATCGTACGGCATCGCCTTCCGCAGCTTGCTTGTCCTTGTTCATCGTGTTAATGTCGTTGGCGAGACGACGATTGTTTGCGCGGTTTGAACGCGAAGATGTTGTCGAGGTAATCTTTGCTGCAGCGGCGAGCTTGGCAGCTTCGACAGCCATCGCAGGGTCACTCTGAGCGTTCGCCTCTCGCTCCTCCCGGGCTTTCTGGACCTTGATCCGATGCGGCAAGTACTTGGACTTCTCGGATTCAAGAATCTTCTTGACCGGCTCTGTGCGTGCACATCCAGATGGATTCGGTAGATAATATCCCTCGACCTTGGCTCCTGTAGTCACTGTACCGGTGATGCCGCCATTGTTCAAAGATTTGATCTCCTTTTGTTTCATGGCCCAAAGTTGAACATCGCCCAGGTCTGCAGATGGTTCGGGCTCAAGCGCCAGCCGAAGGTATCGAAGATCCTCGTTGTCTTTGACGAGATGTTGCCATCCATCAATGTCGAGAAGGATGGACGGATCGTCGTCGACAGTTCTCCTTGGAAGCTTGCCAATGGAAAAGTCCAGGTCCACCTCAGCACGTTCGTCGTCTTCCTCTTCGGTACTTGGTTCTTTTCTGATTTCCACCGCGACTTCTTCCATGACGACATCTTCGGTCTCCAGAATGTGCTCCGCAACGGTTGGAGTGGCTTTTGCTTGTTCTTCCAGTTCCAAAGCTTGCTGTTCCTCGAGTATCTGCTTCTTCGTTCTTCGTTTAGCTTTTGCTGGCGCCTTCTTCTTGACCGTTTCTTCCTTGACCACGAGGCTGTCTGGCGTCTCTGTGCTTTCGACAACTTTGTCGGCTTCGTCGTCAATCGTAATGTTCACAGTCGGAAGCAGAGCCTCCTCGGCCTTGACTCCGAAAATCTCGTCGTATTCTTGAAGGCTTTGGTTGAAGCGCATAGACCGTTTGTAAACTTTGTTTGCTCGCTTCCACAGATCGTTCGACCGTGGCAAGACAGAGAGGACCTGCTCGAGTTCCCGCTCAGCCATATGCTCAGGATCTTTGTGGATAAGATGAGCAAGAAGACCGCGAGCCGTTGCACTATGGGCTTCGTCGTCACTCTCCTCGCCCCAGCCTGCTTCTAGCCTCCGTCGTTTGAACCTGGCGGCGCGAGAGTTGTCGTCCAGGATATCCAACTCAACAACAGATTCGGCGCGGCTTAACGGCCTGCTCTCTTGTTCTTCAGTATCCCTCGTCAGCACACTCCGCTGTTCATCTTCCGACTCCTCCTCGTCGTCACCGTAGAAATCCTGCATTTGTCTGTGGAGACCCCGCACGATCGGTCTCCTCGGGTGCAGACGTGCTCGTCTCTCGTCCAGGAAGGCATTCACATTTTCCGGGAGCTTCCTTCCACGTTGAATGCGAGCTTCACGGTGGCCAAAGTTCTTGCGGGAGCGTCCAGCAAATCCGTGATTTCGAGAATCTGGAGTTCCAAACGAGGGCGAGTCGTCACCGCGGCCAAAGACAGTCGTGGGCTTGAGAGCGTCTTGAGTAGGTGGATCCGCAACGCCAAGCCTCCGGCGCCTTTCGACGTGGTTACTTGGTGAAAGGTATTCGAAAAGGGCGGGTGCACCAATCCTCTCTTTGATGTCTGTCAACAGCTTTTCGCACAACTCCTTCTTGATCAGCTCTATCGACGCCAAGACGGGATCCAGGTTCTCGGCTCGCTCCTGCCTGTCCCTCTCCAAATCCTCCTCCTCTTCCCTCTGATATTTCTCTTCCAGCTCAATGATGCGCTTCTCAGTGCGAACCCGCTCCGGGCTGGGTGTTCGCTTATGGTCGGGATTGCCTTCTCTAAAAATCTCCATATTCATAAAGTATGTGAAGAGAGGGGCAAGGTTGCACTCTCGGAAGCACCTGTCAGCTTCGCGACGCCCGAACTCATTTTCCTTGAATGTAATGTAGTATCCGGTCTTGTCCACGCGAACGTCCTTCCATTCGTAGCTCTTAAGACGCTTCTGCAAATGAGGAATCGTGGTGCCCAGAACAGGAACATAACAGTGAGCGATGAAGATGAACGGCGCCCGTTTCAGAGTGTCAATGATGGGATCGTTTTCAACGAGAGCGTGAGCCGCGGGTCTAGGAGGGAACGCGTTTCGAGGACCTGTTGGAGGGGGTTTGCCGGAAGGGCCCTTTGGCGCATCGGGAGGAGGGCCTTCGGCTGGTGCGACTGCTGTAGGAGGGTTTACATGTCTTGCAGCATCGGCCGCTCGCATTTTGTCCTGCTCGCGCTCGCGTCGTTTAACGCATTCCGTCACAAGTCGTTCGCACTTTCGACCAATTTTGTCCAGTTCCACCTTAATCTCAGATGTACCGATACGTTGTCCAGAGCCATCTTTGGTTGCAGCTCGAGCGGCGTCAGTTGCGAGCAGGGTTGCCACACCTCTCTTGTTCCTCGTGTCTTTGAAGCGAACAAGACATATACCCAAGAAAGCACCGGTGCTCGGATCCATCTGGTTGCGAACTTCGGCAACAGTGCCGTATGTGCTCATGAGGGTTTTGATTCTCGCTTCAGGAGTGAAAGGGTCGAAACCGGTTACGACCACCTGCGTGGCTTCCCACACACCAGTTGATACGCCGGCGAGAAAGGGCCAGACTTTGACCGTGTATGGTGCCGGTCGCAGTCTGGCCTTATTTCTCGACTCTCTACCCTCATTGTAGAAGGGAATGGAGAGACGTGGATCAAAAGGTGGCCTCGGATCAGGCTATAATTGTGAAAGAAAGTGTCAGCAGGTGGTACACGCGGTATTATTATACGGTACGAAGGAGAAGGAGGGAGGTTATGGAGGACGTATGTATCGGTCGAAGGGAGGAATCGATCGCAGAGGGGCGACGATGCGCGACGGGCGGTAGAGGTATGATATAGTATGAATTGCATGTGCACTTACGCCCTGGCCGAACTTGATAGGCTCTGCAACCCTTCTCTTTCGTTGTTCTTTGGTTAACTCCTTGTCCCGTTCTGGATCATATACGAGTTTGAATCCCTTCTCTTCTCCAGGGCCTGGCCGTGCTTGCAACCTGTTTTCAGGGGGTGTGTGGATCGGAGTTATTGCATCGGCGGCATCCTGCGCTTCGTCGTTTACGGCTGATAATTCGTCAAACGCGACGGCAGAGGTCACCTGGGCATCGTCAGACGTCCGCGCATGAGAACGCATAGGACTACCTGCCTTGCCGGGTGGTGAAGAGTTGGTAAGAGGGGTAAGAGCGTGGATGGAAGAGGCGCCCGCGGCGGGCATCGAGGAGGAAGAAACGTGATTGCTGAAAATCGAGGAAGCGGTGCTGGCATGGGAGCTAGCGGAACCGACGCCGTTCAGGAGGTCGCCGGCATCGTCGCGATGAACGTCATCGTCATCCCGTCCATGAGCGGCCACAGAGGATGCATTGTGAGTATGAAAAGGTTTGCCGTCTGCCGACGCAGCTGCGGCGGAGGAAGGGTAGGGTTGACGATTTGCTGAACGGGCCTTTACCGATGGAGACGTCCAGACGAGAGATGTTGGACCGACATAGGGCTGAGGGGGCTTCCGGCTGTCAAGAAAGGACTTCTTTCTACCCTGCTGCATGACCGATGAGGCATTTGCAGGGTAGTCGGCGAAGCTGGTCCTGCTATCGCGCGACATTGCCTTCGGAGAAGACGACTATTGCCCAGCCCGACGCCTCACCATCTCGTGTCGTCCAGAGCAGCTGTTGAGTATGACTCGGATGTAGATTATGGCAAAAGGGCAAAAGAGATGCCGTCGCTCGATGGACTGTGCGCAGGCAAGAAGCGTTGAATAGGAGAAGTTGTCGTTGAGGGGGGTTTGGTGGAATGGGAGTGCCAACGCGAGGAGTTCGCGACGCACCTGGCCTGAGAAGGGAGGGGGTACGGGTTTTTTCTGGCCGGAGGGCGGAAGAAGAGAGAAAGAGAGAGATCCTCTTGGGAGAACACGGGGCGGGACGAAGTGAAAGAGGATGCGCGCACGAGGAGGAGAGAAGGCGAGGGCGATAGGGAGAGAGTGACGAGGACGTGAGGTTGGTGATGGCGGCGGACGGTTGTCGACAGGAGCAGGAAACGGGAGGAGACACACAAACCGATTCCTTGGAAGCCAGCGGGCGGGACGGCAAGGGGGGTGGCCGGCCTCGCGGTAGCTGCAGTCACGCATGCGTAGAGGAAGGACCGACTCTTTTTCTCCAGTTCAGCAGCACAAAGGGTGGCCAGGAATGCGGCCAACTGACAACACATCCATCAGCCTCAAAACAGCCCTTTCCAACATCTCATTCTTCCCTCTCGCATCTCTAGTCCTTCATATCCATGCCTGCCTCCACCC
>Ga0115843_1036_pt1 | contig 11083 bp, 9 predicted proteins | sample InSIn4SAF170_2_FD_83857 | JGI IMG/M metagenome (GOLD analysis project Ga0115843, IMG submission 83857) | reverse complement strand
ATTCTGGCGTTTTGTATCGGGATGGGCGATTGAAAATGGGTTATACCACACAAGACAGGAGTTCTATAATGTTTCATATTGTTCATAATTTTATTGATTCGACTATTCATAAAGTTCGTTTTGCAGAAACCAAAACTTCCAATAAGTGAAACCGTCTCCTGTCTGCATGGGTATCTTCCGGTACTTTGGTATCAATCACATCGGTCTCGTCCAGTCTTATGAACTATGAATCTAAATGACGACCAACATCCACCGGCTCCTCTACTTCATCAAAGCATGTCCCGCTGGAGGAGGGAGCACAACATCGGGACTGGAATCGTCCTGCCCACCTTTACTCCCATATCTCTGTCCTGCTCCATGCGCCGCGGCCCCGCTTCCCTTGGTCATCATGCGCATTCTGGCGCTCACTCTCCTCCCTAACGCATGTCCAAAGGCACCACTAGCATCCGCTTCGTGGTCCTTCCTCTCCTCCCACTTCTTCTCACTCTCCAAATCTCTTTTCCATCCACCCTCGTTTCTATCCTCTTGCATCTGCGGCCAGAGTATCTGCTTCTTGACCAACGCTCTGATCATGCATGCGACGACAACGAACCAAAGCACTAGCAGTCCGATGGTCAAGATGTATCCGACTACGCGCACCCCTTTGTTCCCACCCAGTGCGCTCTCGGCGATGGCAAATGTTGCAGTCGTCAGAGCGGTATTTGGAAATATGAAGGAGTACCACGTCATGCTGAAGGCGATCCTGGATCCCTTCTCACCGAAAAAGGCAGTGTAATGTGCACCGATCGATATGAAGAAGAACCACAGTGCCAGTCCCCATAGCCACAATCCCATCCAGTTTGCTGCCACAACGCTGATCTTAGCGGCAAGTTCGGCGTCGGATATGCCCATGAATCCCGAGCTGGCATTGTCCGTTGTTGATGCAAGTACGGCTTGTGGAAGCGAGCGAGCCATGGTGATTATTCCTGCAATGGTGAATCCGGATGGACCCACGCTGATGAACATTCCTGGGCGGAGGGATTCTCGTGGTAGTTTCTTCGTCATGAGGCGATATATGAAAGACGAGTAGATCATCAGAGAAACGAGGAAGCCGATGCCCTGAAGGACATAGCCACCAATGATGATCGAGAGAGCCTTCGTCGAGGAGATTGCTACAAGTTTCTGAGCAAGCGTGCCGGCGAATGGCCCCACGATGAGTAGCGGGTAGGCCGGGAAGATCCATATGGGTGTCATTTGATCGATTGTAAAGGTTTGAGTGGACCAGCTTGTAGAAACACACCGTTAGTTCTGAAAAATCGAAGCTAGAATTTTATGAAGTACACACATGAGTAGATATATTCCGCATGAGAAAGCCACAGCCAGAGCGCAGTACATCCAGTATAAGACGACCATGGTGTGGATTAGCCACAATCGATTATGAGGTGTCCCATATTGAGTGATGTTGATCAGGATCGTACCAGCGGAGATGATTGTGGCTGGAATGAAGAGGGACTCTGTGGGATGAAGAAAGCTTCCTCGGAAAGTGGATGGATACAGCCAAAAGCGTAGACTGATCAACACGCAATTACATATAAATAGAGTTATGTTGAGGAGGAAGAAGATGCAGCCAATGGTGTATAGACCATGGAACCTGTGAGGGACTTGCATACACGTCAGCTAAGAAGTCAAGTCAATCTCCAGGAGACAGCTCCGCATTCGTGAAAGAGAAAAGGTTTGGTTGCTGGGTCCGCTGGACAGGGTCACATATACCAGAATTTAAAACGTTCGCGATACCGCCCGTCGCCATTGTCATGCAAAACCATGTCCAGGTAAAATGCCGAATCCTCTCTTTCGTTTTCAGCTTGAAACTGACGTCGTCGTCTTCCTTCTCTCCGCTCGATATTATGTCCATCTCTGGCCAGTTGAACCCTCGATTGACGCCTGCATTCGGACTTAGTACCCAGCCTTCCTCTTCTTCATGTTCGTTGGACTCGGAGTCTTCTGATTCGACAGCATTGCTGGGAAGGTTTCTGAGCTGTTGATTCTGGACTGGATGAGACCGTTTAGAAGAGCCTAATGATCGTGCAGATGATGCTCGCGACGAAGATGCGACAGAATGCGTCGTCGAAGGAACCGAATGATTAGATACGGCATCGCGTTCAATGTCTTTCTCAAACGAGTCTGAAGGTGCCTTTACGGCCCCAGGTTGTGAAGTCATCCGCCGGTGCGGCGAACGCCAGTCATACAATCTCTGTCTTTTTCTTGCGAGATGTAAGACGCGATCAAGCGGCGGCAGCAGAAACAGTCTCTTCAAGTCTCATCACGAGGCATGTGGAGGCACATCCACGTGATCTCTGACGGGATGACGCACGCCTGCTTGGGCTTGGGATGCATCGAGGTAGATCGTGCTTCCTCTGCTAATGGCATGTTATCGTGTGGCCGGACTGACATTGCCTCAGTCATTGTCCGAAACAGCGAGGTTCATTGGAGAGACCAAGGCGGTCCAAGGCATCTTCCTGGCTCCGATCCTTCTTTGTGGCCCAGTTGCGAGTGGGGGCAGCGATACGGAAGACGGCCAGGGAGTAGTGGAGGCGTGTTTTTTGGTCGTTGTTGGTGGTTGCATGGCTGCCGAGCATCCGCTTCAAGTGGGACGGGAAGGGCACGAGATTATCCCGGGCCTCGTCCGACAGCCACCGACGTCGATCGCAGGGAAGGTGCCCACCGCTGACTCATCGTCGTGAACGCCATCGCTGAGGAGCGTGAAACAACCTCATCTCTGTTTCACCCACAGTCTCCATCTATCTTGACAAAACGCGACTGAATTTTCGAATTATACTTCCTATAGCCTATCGGAGCTGGACGACTGACACTTCGAATGACAACGAGGGACTCACATGCTTGTGTCTGGTCATTCGTGGTCCGCTAAACACCAACAGCTGCGCTCCATCGTCATCCAATGCAGTGTCTAATAGATTGAAACATTCTCGTCATTCATACGTCTTGCCTCCTCAATGAACCATGCTCGAGAAAGTCCGCCCTGTCTTCGAACGGCTCTCTCCTATCGATACTGAGGGCTCATTTGTTGGGCCTTGTCGAAACCGACTCAACAGACCGTTAAGCTAACGTTCTAGAGCGACCTTTATATGCAGGAACCAGAAATATATGCACGATTTAACCTGAAGAGCTATCTCCGCCGCACATGTACCGAACTTCAGCCCATCTGTGAGCCGTTGAAATCCGCATCGAACATGTTGACCACCTGTCACAACCAACATCAGCGCGACTAAAGTCGATATCGGAGATGGGAGGTGTCTAGTGATTGAATCACATCAGAGGGCGTCACCACTGCGTTGCAGACTCACTGCCAATCATCAACCACTCGGAACGACTTGACCTGCACTGCTCAACTGGAACGATGATACAAGCTCGGCCATACTTGCTCCACTCCTCACAAGAACTGGACACGTTGTATCGATTGATTTACCGTTAGCTCACATGCATATCCTACATTTTCTCGTTCTTTGCAGTGTGCCTAAGCAGAGGCATCTGTTGGTTTCGAGACAGGCGAATGATTAACCAGACATCGATCATTCGATCCCTTATAAAACCTGTTCTGTGTAATCACCATGTCTCAACTTCTGTCTAGGTTATTTTTACTCCCCCGATTTGACTATCAACAGCAAAGCAGTCCGGCCTCTCAATTTTGTCGTGGCTGATCCATCAAATTGACCATCTACCACGAAAAAAAAACTCCTTGGCCTCATTAGAAAACATGCGCTCAGCCAGATCGGCCGTCCTTCTCTTCGTTGCTGGCACAGCTGGTATTGCTGTGCCGCACAACGACCCACCCTTCATGTTGTCCAGTAAGAACGGCCAACCGCTTCCATCACCGGACAAACCAAGCGCCGTCATAGATGCTAATGAAGGCATCCTCATCAAAAACTCCTGCCAATTTCCAATCTACCTGCGCGAGGTACAGAATCCAGAGTCCGCAGCGAAACTCAAAGAAAACGTCATCGACCGTGCTGTCATCGAGCCAGATGAATACTGGACGTCCCCCTTAGTGCCTACGACAGAGGGTGGCATTTCCGTCAAGCTATCCAAAGAAGAGTTCAAAGGGGCTCCGGAGATGCCCATCACACAAGTAGAATACATGTTCGAGCCTAATCCGTGGCGTCAAGGCTCATGGCACCTCTGGTACGACATGTCCAATGTCGACTGCTATACCCCCTGGACCAACGACGCCGGAGACGAAGACGGCAACTCGGCGCAGTGTCCCTTCTTCTGGGATGGATTCCACATGCACAGCTGGGCTGGGTGCAGAGACACGCTGTGCGAACCTGGCGAGCCGCGCTGCGGCGATGTGTATCTTCTTCCCGACGACAATCATGCTACGTTGAACTGTGGAGTGGAACCCTCGCGGCTTTGGTTTGAGGTCTGTCCTGGTAAGTTATTTAATCGCCATCTGATTGTTACTTCCTACCGTCTATCGGAGATAAGCTAACACTTTGGACAGAAACTTCCTAGAGAGTTTTAAGACATTTCACAACAGCAGCTAAGTCTCTGTGGTGTTTCGTAGAAGTAGGTTCTCCCAGTGCTGTGTCAGAGCAAAAAGGTATGTCAGGACAAGCTCGAGGAAGTAGACCATTCGACCAATATTGACGGAAAAAAAAAAAAAGCGGAAGTGTTAATTTAGTGCTATTTATAAAATTCAACATCAATGGTCACAAAGTGGGAAGAAAAAAGACACATGTTCTGAGAAAGTGCCTCATATCCTTGATTTACAATTCTTTTTAGAGCCCATTATTATGGCTTACAGTGATATGCCGCGATGATCAGAAAACAGTATATGAAAGCGATATAAGCTACAAAACGAAACGAAATATGATTGTGTAGCTGATCGAGAAAAACGTGTTACAATATTCAGAAGACGGAACAATGAGGAGTTTTGTATTACAAGAATCGTATATAGATAGGATCCAAGAAAGAGAAAGGCCAGCCAATGCAGGGAAAGCTTCACAAAGAAATTTTCACTCGTCTCTTGGAGACATGGCGCTGAGAACATAAGGCAGCAAGCTTCTAGTTTGGCAACTCATTCGCCAGCGTTGGATCCGCCTTCTTCGCCTTCTCCACGTCAAACGCCCAGACTCCATTGGTCTTGTCTGCATCCAAGGCCTCGTTGATTTTCGTCGCCAAGTCCTTGTAGACAGGATAATCCTCTGTCCTCGAGAAATAGCGACGTTCCCATTCCCGGTTTTCTGTTTTTTCCTGCCGACGCAATGCGCGCTGTGCTTCCTCAATCTTGGTCTTCTCTACCGACGTGGTATCGAGGTCGCCCTTCTCGATTGCCTGCGCAACCTTTTGCCAGGCACGACGTGATTCCATATCGCCTTGCTGGTCAAGAGGAGCTACGGTAAGAGGCGTCGTCTTCGTGGTGCGAGCATCATATCCATCGACGACCTTCTTCGTCTTCGCCTCCTTTACTTCGAAACTGACATTCCATTGACCGTCTACTTTGTAAATGGTCTCCTTCTCCTTGCCAGTGGGGAAAAGAGTCGCCGAGAATGTGTTTTTCTTGCCAGTGATCCAACCCCGACCGCTGTAGTCGACCTTGGCCGTGTAGCCTGAAGTGGAAACGATGCTCGAGTGACCGTTGAGTTCGACAAAAGGCGAGCCACTAAGGAGACCTTCAATGTGAAGATTTGGAAGAGTGATGAGATAGTCCTCATTAAACTCATCGATGTGGAGTATCGCGTGGCCAATTTGCTAATGTGGTCATGTATGAGTAAACGCTATGAACGGGGTTCGAGGGCAAGCGTACCTTGACGTTGATAGTCATGCGTGCGAAAGATGCCTTCTGTGCGTTGTATCCTTGCAGCCGCACACCATGCTGGCTGTTCCAAATTGAGTATGCGGTCACGGGTGGATGATGGCTGTCGCGCATTAGATTCTGCACTCATATATTTTTATTTATTTTTTTGAGCAAAAGGGCCGCACTTACCTGACCTGCTCACTGACGAGGTGCGTCAGTCCGGCATCATCTTGCCACTTGCCCAAGAATACTTCACCCAGGAAAGGGTTGAGGGGCTTCTTCTCGCTGCCCAGCTTGTCGCTCCTACTGCTGTATTGCTGCTTCAACGTGCTAAGAAACCACTTGAGCACCAGCATCGCACGCTTCGCAGGGTCCTTCTCCTTTGCTGGCGCGACGAAGATGGAGGGGTGTTCGGCCCAATAGGTGGAGAATTCAACGAGGGAGGTGGTAGACAGGATGAAAGGAGGCGCGGTCATAGAGGCGAAGTCGCCATTGAATGACGCGATGGACTGAAGCAAGCATGTTAGCTGCGCTGGAAGATTAAACAAAGCCAACAGTGCGGCGACCACATACTTTCAAGAAGGAGGACCATGATCCACGAGCTTGAGGGGGCACCGCGGAGCCCTCCTCTCCACTGGTAGCGCTAGCCATGACGAATTTATGTAGGTGTTGGAAGGCAGGCGGAACAAGAACAGGATATGCGACGACACCGCGACGAGCAAGGTGTAAGTGAGCGTGGAAGGGCAAAGGGGAGGAGGTCGGGCGAGGAGAGCAGGTAGTCTTAGGCTTTTGTTGCGAGATAGAGAGAGGCGAGCGGCGGAGGTCAAAGTGTTGGTCGTGGCTCAGGGCGCCGCGGACGGTCCCTTCTTCTGCATTTTGTGCCCCCAGCTGCTCCCGTCCCCGCCCTCCGCGAAGCTGCGCCCACCAGCGACGACGACAGGACGATTGCGCAACCCCGATGCATTACGTCACACACCCTTCGCCACACCCACGTCAACCCAGCGTAGGCGGCACGAGGTATGTGTTGCGCATATTCGATGGACGAGCACATAGCGATGGGCATTCGGAAAGGAGGCTAGATACACAAAATACAAAGCATCCACGTGCTGCCCACCTCGCCTTTCGAGCGTTGTGTGCGTAGTCCATTCGCAGTTCGACGAGAGTAGGTAAGGTACGCTAATTGGTAGTCAGGAACAGCAACGGTCGGTCACGAGATGTACCAACATCCATTGTGTGCAATCTGTCCATTCTTGAACCGGCTGTGTTGACGTGTCGTTCTATGTGGTTATCGACCAATGCCACCTCTTTCGTGCTGCAACTCATGTTATTATCACGTTACCACCCATGGTCTAGCAAATCATATGCTCCAAGCAACAAAAGCATGTGTGAATAAGCCTCCCATCCTCATCAAGACGAGTTTGGCCGTATCTTGTGTCAGTTCCAACTCAGTGACCTAACGGTGGTAGAGCCACGACGTCGAGCACACGAAGGTTTGATATCTTGCAGTCCACAAAGCCGTGTTCGCCAAGCAAGACAATCTTTCCGTCCACACATATGCGTCGATATCTCCATGACTTCTCTTGTCCACCGAGCTCGATTTGAACACCCTGGACGGAGTCGTAGTTGACAGCTTCTTCTTCCACGTGCTTTCCACCCTGCATACCAAGCAGCATGATTCGCATTGACTCGCTGCCTGGCATGGATCCCCAATGGACAAGTCGAATGACCGATGTCTGGTTAATCATTCGCCTGTCTCGAAACCAACAGATGCCTCTGCTTAGGCACACTGCAAAGAACGAGAAAATGTAGGATATGCATGTGAGCTAACGGTAAATCAATCGATACAACGTGTCCAGTTCTTGTGAGGAGTGGAGCAAGTATGGCCGAGCTTGTATCATCGTTCCAGTTGAGCAGTGCAGGTCAAGTCGTTCCGAGTGGTTGATGATTGGCAGTGAGTCTGCAACGCAGTGGTGACGCCCTCTGATGTGATTCAATCACTAGACACCTCCCATCTCCGATATCGACTTTAGTCGCGCTGATGTTGGTTGTGACAGGTGGTCAACATGTTCGATGCGGATTTCAACGGCTCACAGATGGGCTGAAGTTCGGTACATGTGCGGCGGAGATAGCTCTTCAGGTTAAATCGTGCATATATTTCTGGTTCCTGCATATAAAGGTCGCTCTAGAACGTTAGCTTAACGGTCTGTTGAGTCGGTTTCGACAAGGCCCAACAAATGAGCCCTCAGTATCGATAGGAGAGAGCCGTTCGAAGACAGGGCGGACTTTCTCGAGCATGGTTCATTGAGGAGGCAAGACGTATGAATGACGAGAATGTTTCAATCTATTAGACACTGCATTGGATGACGATGGAGCGCAGCTGTTGGTGTTTAGCGGACCACGAATGACCAGACACAAGCATGTGAGTCCCTCGTTGTCATTCGAAGTGTCAGTCGTCCAGCTCCGATAGGCTATAGGAAGTATAATTCGAAAATTCAGTCGCGTTTTGTCAAGATAGATGGAGACTGTGGGTGAAACAGAGATGAGGTTGTTTCACGCTCCTCAGCGATGGCGTTCACGACGATGAGTCAGCGGTGGGCACCTTCCCTGCGATCGACGTCGGTGGCTGTCGGACGAGGCCCGGGATAATCTCGTGCCCTTCCCGTCCCACTTGAAGCGGATGCTCGGCAGCCATGCAACCACCAACAACGACCAAAAAACACGCCTCCACTACTCCCTGGCCGTCTTCCGTATCGCTGCCCCCACTCGCAACTGGGCCACAAAGAAGGATCGGAGCCAGGAAGATGCCTTGGACCGCCTTGGTCTCTCCAATGAACCTCGCTGTTTCGGACAATGACTGAGGCAATGTCAGTCCGGCCACACGATAACATGCCATTAGCAGAGGAAGCACGATCTACCTCGATGCATCCCAAGCCCAAGCAGGCGTGCGTCATCCCGTCAGAGATCACGTGGATGTGCCTCCACATGCCTCGTGATGAGACTTGAAGAGACTGTTTCTGCTGCCGCCGCTTGATCGCGTCTTACATCTCGCAAGAAAAAGACAGAGATTGTATGACTGGCGTTCGCCGCACCGGCGGATGACTTCACAACCTGGGGCCGTAAAGGCACCTTCAGACTCGTTTGAGAAAGACATTGAACGCGATGCCGTATCTAATCATTCGGTTCCTTCGACGACGCATTCTGTCGCATCTTCGTCGCGAGCATCATCTGCACGATCATTAGGCTCTTCTAAACGGTCTCATCCAGTCCAGAATCAACAGCTCAGAAACCTTCCCAGCAATGCTGTCGAATCAGAAGACTCCGAGTCCAACGAACATGAAGAAGAGGAAGGCTGGGTACTAAGTCCGAATGCAGGCGTCAATCGAGGGTTCAACTGGCCAGAGATGGACATAATATCGAGCGGAGAGAAGGAAGACGACGACGTCAGTTTCAAGCTGAAAACGAAAGAGAGGATTCGGCATTTTACCTGGACATGGTTTTGCATGACAATGGCGACGGGCGGTATCGCGAACGTTTTAAATTCTGGTATATGTGACCCTGTCCAGCGGACCCAGCAACCAAACCTTTTCTCTTTCACGAATGCGGAGCTGTCTCCTGGAGATTGACTTGACTTCTTAGCTGACGTGTATGCAAGTCCCTCACAGGTTCCATGGTCTATACACCATTGGCTGCATCTTCTTCCTCCTCAACATAACTCTATTTATATGTAATTGCGTGTTGATCAGTCTACGCTTTTGGCTGTATCCATCCACTTTCCGAGGAAGCTTTCTTCATCCCACAGAGTCCCTCTTCATTCCAGCCACAATCATCTCCGCTGGTACGATCCTGATCAACATCACTCAATATGGGACACCTCATAATCGATTGTGGCTAATCCACACCATGGTCGTCTTATACTGGATGTACTGCGCTCTGGCTGTGGCTTTCTCATGCGGAATATATCTACTCATGTGTGTACTTCATAAAATTCTAGCTTCGATTTTTCAGAACTAACGGTGTGTTTCTACAAGCTGGTCCACTCAAACCTTTACAATCGATCAAATGACACCCATATGGATCTTCCCGGCCTACCCGCTACTCATCGTGGGGCCATTCGCCGGCACGCTTGCTCAGAAACTTGTAGCAATCTCCTCGACGAAGGCTCTCTCGATCATCATTGGTGGCTATGTCCTTCAGGGCATCGGCTTCCTCGTTTCTCTGATGATCTACTCGTCTTTCATATATCGCCTCATGACGAAGAAACTACCACGAGAATCCCTCCGCCCAGGAATGTTCATCAGCGTGGGTCCATCCGGATTCACCATTGCAGGAATAATCACCATGGCTCGCTCGCTTCCACAAGCCGTACTTGCATCAACAACGGACAATGCCAGCTCGGGATTCATGGGCATATCCGACGCCGAACTTGCCGCTAAGATCAGCGTTGTGGCAGCAAACTGGATGGGATTGTGGCTATGGGGACTGGCACTGTGGTTCTTCTTCATATCGATCGGTGCACATTACACTGCCTTTTTCGGTGAGAAGGGATCCAGGATCGCCTTCAGCATGACGTGGTACTCCTTCATATTTCCAAATACCGCTCTGACGACTGCAACATTTGCCATCGCCGAGAGCGCACTGGGTGGGAACAAAGGGGTGCGCGTAGTCGGATACATCTTGACCATCGGACTGCTAGTGCTTTGGTTCGTTGTCGTCGCATGCATGATCAGAGCGTTGGTCAAGAAGCAGATACTCTGGCCGCAGATGCAAGAGGATAGAAACGAGGGTGGATGGAAAAGAGATTTGGAGAGTGAGAAGAAGTGGGAGGAGAGGAAGGACCACGAAGCGGATGCTAGTGGTGCCTTTGGACATGCGTTAGGGAGGAGAGTGAGCGCCAGAATGCGCATGATGACCAAGGGAAGCGGGGCCGCGGCGCATGGAGCAGGACAGAGATATGGGAGTAAAGGTGGGCAGGACGATTCCAGTCCCGATGTTGTGCTCCCTCCTCCAGCGGGACATGCTTTGATGAAGTAGAGGAGCCGGTGGATGTTGGTCGTCATTTAGATTCATAGTTCATAAGACTGGACGAGACCGATGTGATTGATACCAAAGTACCGGAAGATACCCATGCAGACAGGAGACGGTTTCACTTATTGGAAGTTTTGGTTTCTGCAAAACGAACTTTATGAATAGTCGAATCAATAAAATTATGAACAATATGAAACATTATAGAACTCCTGTCTTGTGTGGTATAACCCATTTTCAATCGCCCATCCCGATACAAAACGCCAGAAT
>Ga0115843_1035_pt1 | contig 11214 bp, 4 predicted proteins | sample InSIn4SAF170_2_FD_83857 | JGI IMG/M metagenome (GOLD analysis project Ga0115843, IMG submission 83857) | reverse complement strand
GATGGGATCGCAGGCGCAATGGTCCGATGACGTCGACGTGATAGCGAAGTGGCTGGGAGACATGGCCGCGAGAGCGGTAGCAGAATCAACGCCGAACGCGAGGCCGTCACCATACGCAAAGAGGTGGTGGTCGAAGGAGCTTAGCGAACTGCGTAGGAACTACACGCGGCTGAGGAACCGGGCAAGGGCCTACTGGCGGCAGGGATTGAGAGACGCCGCGGCAGAAGAGGACGCCAAACGAGCAAGGACGCATTTCCATCACAGGACCCGAGAGGCGAAGCGACAGCACTGGCACGAGTTCATCGGCGAAGCGACAAACGTGTGGAAGGCGGCAAGATACATCGATCGCGAAAGGTCGTCCGGGTTCACGCGAGTGTCGGCTCTAAGAACAGTAGAAGGCGAAGAGATAGACGACGACTGTCAGATAGCGGAAGAGCTGCTGAAAGAGTTCTTTCCACCAGCACCTGTGCCTGAGGCGCCCAGGCAGAGACCGGCTCAACCACGACCACCACCACCACAGCTCGTCCATGAGCAGCTCACGGTAGCGGAAGTCGAGAGGGCCCTATATCGAGCAAGGCCGGACAGAGCTGCTGGCCCAGACAGTCTGCCGATGCGAGTGTGGCGCGAGCTCTGGCCCGTGCTCGGAGAACAGATAGTTGGCCTGTTCAATGCATCGGTGAACAGTGGCAAGCTGCCGACGGCATGGAAGACGGCGAAGATCATACCTCTCAAGAAGCGCGGGAAAGGCGACTACACGGTGGCAAAGAGCTTTCGGCCGATTTCGCTGCTGTGCACGTTGGGTAAGCTGCTGGAAGCAGTGGTTGCCGAGCGGATCTCGTATCTGGCAGAAAAGCATGGCCTGTTTCCTCGGACCCACTTTGGCGCAAGGAAGAGACGGTCTGCAGTGCAGGCGCTGGCCTACCTGCAGGAGGTCGCATACGACGCATGGAGAGAGGGAAAGACCTTGTCACTTCTGTCTTTCGACGTTAAGGGGGCATTCAACAACGTCGCTAGAACACCCGAGCTAGAACGGCTCCGAAGACGACGGATCCCAGAAGTACTGGTGCGATGGATCGAGGACTTTTGCACGGACCGCACGGCGTTCATCGTGGTGAACGGCTACACATCTCCGCAAGGAACGTTACCGGACTCTGGCGTTCCTCAAGGGTCGCCTCTCTCACCGTCCCTTTTTCTGTTCTTCAACGCGGATCTGGTGGATAGGCACATCCGCAACGGAGGGTCGATGGCCTACATCGACGACTACTCGGCGTGGGTGATCGGCTCTTCCGCGAAGGCCAACACGAGGAGGATCCAGGAGGATATTCTGCCGGAGCTTGCACGGTGGGAGAAGGAGAGCGGAGCAGTGTTCGAGGCCTCGAAGACGTCCTTCATACACTTGACACGATACGCTGGAGGTGGACGGACAGACAGCACTCCGCTCCGCTTCAAGGACGCGTGGATCGCGCCCCAAGACACGGTCAAGATCCTCGGGATGATCCTGGACACCAAGCTGACGTACCGACAGCATTTGGTCAAGGCAGCGGACAAGGCGTACGGGGCAGCGTTGGCGCTCAAGCGGATCGCCGGTCTGCGCCCGTCGACAGCAAGACAGCTGTTCATGGCCACGGTGGCACCGGTGGCAGACTATGCATCTGCAGTCTGGTACCCAGTCGCCAGCAAAGCGCAGCTTGGAAAGCTCGAGCAGTCCCAGAGGGTTGGAGCCAAATGCATCATCGGGTGCTTTCGCACGGTGGCACTGCCTGTGGCGGAAGCGGAAGCGACTCTCGCACCGATACGGGCCAGACTGCACCGGCACTCTCTGCGGTTCTGGATGGATATCCAGACCTTGGAGGAAGGACACCCGCTAGCATCATTCCGGCAGAGATACGAGTACAAGCGATACGAGTCGCCGATGCAGAAGACTGCGAAGATGTTTGACCGACTGGAAGTCAATCACGCAGAAGTGATCCGTGCGTTCTCGCTGCCACCTTGGGAAAAGGTAACGGAAGTAGTGATCGAAGAGCGCGAACAGGCGATCGTGACAGCCTCCTCGACGCCGCCCGGGACGACGGACGTGTTCGTTCGTGGAGCCGTGAGCAAAGGGAGAGCAGGCGTGGGAGTCTGGTCCGCTGTGGGCATAAGCCATCATGAAGTCGTACAGCCAGCAGGCTGGACATCGGCGAAAACGATGGGACTGACAGCGCTGCTCTCGGCAGTCAAGAGGCTAGATCAGTCCACCTCGGCCCCACCGCAGAACTTACGGGTGTTCTCCAACAACAAAGCAGCACTGCAAGCAATGGCCAACATCAGGTGCAGAGGCGGCCAGTCTCTGTGCGTTGACTTACACACGGGAATGAGATTGACAAGAGCTAAGCTGCACTGGCTTCCAGGCAGCGCGAATATCGAAGGCAACACGAAAGCACGCGACCTCTGTAAGCAGGCCTTGGAAGGCTCACCGACAGCTGAGAGATGCGTCGTCCCATCGCGCAGCCTCGAGTCCATCAAAAGAGCGGCACGCGAAGCACGGTTCATGCCCAGCATAGATCCGTTCACTTCCACCAGCACAGGTGCCTTCACGAAACAACTCGACAAAGCACTTCCCGGCAGGCACACGAAACGACTGTACGACAGACTGACAGGACACAGGGCGAAGGTGCTCTCGTGGCTTCGCAGCGGCTGCAACCCGCTGGAGACATATCTGCACAGGATCAACATCAGCGAAACGAGTGCGTGCGAATGCGGTAGCGAAGAGACGACGGCGCACTTTCTGTTTGAGTGCCCGCTGTGGGAGGAACACAGGGCTAAGCTTCGAACCATGAGCGAGGATAGGTGGGGAGATCTCTCGTACTTCTTGGGAGGCTGGACAGACAAGATGAAAGATGGCAAGTTCATAGATGGCGACAAGAGCACGTTCACACCGGACTTCGAGGCAGTCGACGCGACTATAGATTTTGTGATGGCCACTGGCCGATTTGCGAGAAGCAGGCAGAGGCAAAATAGTGCGTGACGTGGAGAAGATTCGCTAGGTAAGCAGGCGCTCAGCGCAAGTGCTGAGGCTGGGAAGGCAGTGTAGACTATAAAATGTAGCTCATAACCCTCAAGGGTTGCATAGCTAATCAAGGACTTCAAAAAAAAAAAAAAATCCTTACTTGTGTACCATGCTATCTATAGCTTAGTGCGTCTAGTAGCGAGACCGGAATTGCGCCCACCATACTAGCCTTTAATGTTTGGACACCTGCTCTGTAGCTACTGGACAGCACTCATAATTCCGTAGAAGAAAGACACAGAAACACCTCTCAGGCTCTGAACTCAATTCAATGAATGAATGTTAATATAGGATCTAGAGGGATATTACGAAAAGAGATAGTATAGATGTGGATGATGGCGTGACAGTCAAAAAGAGGGGCGACTTGGTATTTGTCGGCCACTAGATTCCTGGTACTGAAAATTTGTGCTTGGTGGTAGTGAAAGAAGCGCATAGTGCACCGGATATGGCATATATGCTAAGCCAGGGGTCTTGAAAAGCGCCCCTTTAGGTACGCTTGGTAGGAATTAGCTTATTATAAAGGGCTCTTGTACATGACATCCACGAGAAAAGCTAACGTACTTCACAAGCGAGCCGGTCAAACAAGCGAACCGGTCAGTTTTGCCAGGACCCCATCGAAGTTGAAAGTGTATATCTAGAACATCGAGATCTTTGCTAAATTACTAGTAAATACTTATAAATCTCAGTTTAGTTGAACTAGGTTATCTACTGGACATGTTCGTCGGTCATGAGTAGTGGATTTACATTTGCTGCACTTCCTGGAGGCTCTCTCCTTCGGAATAGCTTCCGACTGCTCTAGAGTAACTTTAGCAGTACTTTTGGCATCTTTAAGCTCCTCAACAATCGCTCGTCCTTCACCTACACTAAGCGCAAGAAACTGACCTAGATATGCCTTTGCCTGTTGTCGTTTACGCTTCTTTTCTACCTTTGCGTTTGCAGTTTGCAATTGGGCAACTTGGTCCTCAAGTAGAGCTACTCGGGTAAATAAACTCCTACAGGCTTTGCTTATCTTCCTTTGGGTGGAAATTGTAGGAGAGTTTGAATTTCTATTTGCTGCCTTATTGCTCTGGTTGATAAACTTGTCTGCCTTATCAAGTATAGACCTTCCACGAGGTGTTTGGAAGTCAAATGGTGATGATCGTGCGTCTGGTGGAGGCGTTGGTGTTTTAGGCCGAATCGGAAGCTTGGAGAGCACCTCCTGCGGGTTATAAGGATGTACTCCCGTTGCTAAGAAAGCGCTGCAAACGTTCGTGCGTGTAAGTGACTTTGGGCGAATATCTCTGTATATACAGATGAAGTCTGAAACGTAAACATGGTTGATACCCATTCGCGCTAAGCCAAGGACCTTAAGCTTATATAGTCGTTTAACAACGCTGAAACAACCTACATCAAGTGGTTGGAGTAGGTGACTTGAGTGCGGTGGTAGATAAATCGATACAATCGCGTTTTGCTTGCAAAAAGCCTCAAATTCAGGCGTAATATGGCTGTTATGGCCATCCATAAGAAGCAGGCGCTTACTACCAATCGTGGCACGTTTCGTTGCCGGATCGAAGACGTTTTGGAGCCAATATAAGGCTAGATTGTTGTTTGTCCAGCCTGTTTCGCTCACACCAATATACCAGTTATCCGGTATATCTGGGCTGTTATACCAGATGTTTTGGTGTTCTTTTCCCTTAAAGATCACCATGGGCGGAATATGGTTGTTACTAGTAGATATACACTCAATAACCGTCGTCCAGTCACGGTTTCCAGGCTGCAAATGGAAGGAAACACCATTAGCAGTTGTCATAAGCTTTTCTGTACCAATTACGCCCTTTGCGAAGCCGATTTCGTCCATATTGTATATATCCTCAGGCTGGATTCCGTGGAACGCGCAGATATTAAAAAGCAGGCGAAACCATGCCTCTATTACCACCGGTTCTTCGCACTTTGCCCGCTTATAGTCGTATCCATGACTGAATTTTAGCCTCACATCGTCTGTATGTCGATTGGCGAAGTTATTTAGCCAGTTCAGGCCGATTTTAGGCGGAGGAACAACTCCACGAGCAGCGAGGATCATATTCGCGATATCCTTAGCTAACGGCTTCGTAGGGGGAAGCCCACGCGAAGTAAGATCCTTTATCCAACTAATGAACTCCTCCTCTTCTTCAATTGTCATTTTTCGGTTATTCGGGGTAGAATCTGCTCGTGCTTGTACGCCATTAAGGCGCGCGCGGAGTGTTTCGTGAGCGACGTCGTATATACGCGCTGCTGCTCTAATCTTCGTGATTTGGCCTGTTTTTACTGCTTGAGCTGCAAGAAGAAGGCGTCCTTCAGCATGGGACGCGTTAATATCACGCGTTTTTAGGCATCTTTTAAGCTCCACGTTACAGGAGATGAGGAGGTGTAGATACTTAGGTGAAGTCTTGGCAAAATTGACCGGTTCGCTTGTTTGACCGGCTCGCTTGTGAAGTACGTTACCTCTTCTACTGTGATATTACAAAGGGTCAAATTCGTGGGAAAATGAATCACGTGCGCCGATCCTTGCCAGAAATAGTAATACACTCCAAGAATTCGAAGAGAGCTGAATTTACTATGGAAAACCTGCTGTTTCTTAATCTTTGCTATGCTGTGAAGTTGTTATCGCCTTTATGGAGGATGCACAAGCTTGCCAGCTCCTTGAAGCTATCAACACGTAGCCGATACGCCATATACTCCTCCATCTCGGTGTTTTCCTGCCAAAGCTCCTTAACAAAGGCTTCAGCGGCCTGCTTTTCAGCCTGAGTTGATGAGGACACTTTGTAATCATCTAAAAAGGCCTCCAGGCGGCCGAAACAGCGCTCAATTGGATGTAGATCTGGTGATCGTGGAGGGTGAGGAGCGAAGAGGATCTGCTGGTCCTCAATCAAGCTTTTTAGATAGCGCTCAGCAGCCCGATGGATACGAACGTTATCATGTATCAGGAAGACTGTATGGTCTGGATTTTGACGCCGTATTTCGTGATAGTATGGAAAAACGAGTGAGCGAAGGATATTTTCGGCGTACCAAGGACCATTCATTCCCTTTTGTTCACGGCTATATTTAATCTTATCGGGCTTAAAAAGGCGATTAGCTGTGAATAGCTTCTTAAGGCCTTTTCGGGCTGCTGGATTGACTCTTTTTATCTGCTCATTATGGCGCATTATATTAATATTGGCCTCCTGCAGGATTCGGTGTTCCTGAGTGCCTTCCTGATAAGCCCGGGTTCGCTTTTGCTGTACATTTTCACCCTCTTTTTCTGCCTGTTTCGCAATCTTAGCTATCAGGGCCTCTTTCGCAGTAGTATCGTCCTGAACCCATATTTTAATGGGTCTCTTCGCATGTATATAAGTTGACGTAGCGGCGCAAATCATTAGCTGGAATTTCGGGTCCTCCTCATGGAATGGGAGCTCGTTTGGGTCGCTTCCTTGTTCCATTGATACCCGTTTTTTGCCTCTGTACACAGAGCCACCAAATGACTTATAAGTTTCATCGTAGCAGACAAAGATAACTCGATTTTCAAGCCTCTTGAACGTTGAATTTAGCCACTCACTGTACTGTATTCGCTGCTGCTTATGGTCCATTGAGAGCTTCGGCTTTTTTGGCCGGATAAGGCGCTTGATTGGCTTTGGATGAACTGGATCGTTTGTGTGTTCTCGGGCGACTCTCCTGACTGTTGAGGGTGAAATTTGAAGGCCTAACTCATCAAGTTTTGGACCAGCAGCGATATGAAATGGAGGATCAGGGTTATCTAAGATAGCCTGCCGAATTTGCCTGCTTTCGCTGCTTCCGTTATTCACCTTTGGATGAGGTCCTTTCCGAAAGGAGCTGGGCTGGAGCGTGCTGAGGAGGCTTGAAATATTAACATCTTTACCAGCACCAGCTTCGGCGAGAGCTTTGTGGTATACTCGATGAGCTGCTGCAGGTGATATCTGAAGCTTTCCGGCTATCTGAGGCCACTCCATACCCGCCAAATGTCGGCAGGTAATGATAGCAGCCCTGGTTTGTATATCAAGATCAGTGGAGCCCTCAGTCCGTGGCATTTTGGGGTAATAATGGCGTATCTGTATCGTCCGGAGGCGGGGATTTGGTGTTCTTCGGCAGTCGGCTAAACTCTTACCGCCTACAAATCCTGGGCTTTGATTGGCTGAAACAGCGGCAGAATTACATAGGGATTCATTTTCCCGCGAATTTGACCCTTTGTACTGACGGCTGATAGCCAAGGATATGCGCTATGTTCCTCAGGCCACAACACTAGGCGTTACCCCCGCTTCAATGGACTGCCTTGAGCTAGGCGTAGTTTAAGAATATCAGCGCATCATATTCCCCATAGCCATTTACTCCTCCGTACAGTATTCTTCCAGGCCCATTATTTTTACAGCGCGACATAACACAGAGTTCGGTCTAATGGAGGATGTCTGGCACCTTCAAACACAGCATCCTCAGCACACACTATCGAGTACAGGGAGTTACGGCACCAAAGAGTGTCAGAATGGGGTAAAGAAGTTCTTCCATATGAGCATATGGAACCCAGATATACCAAGTACAAGTCCATATGAAGACGTAGCAGAATGTCAAATCGCACTAACGTTTCCTTCAGGGGAGAGGACGAATGCATAAGCGAAATCATCGTCATTTTAAGACGGATAGAGTCAAAACTTGACAAAATCATTGAATACTTGAACGAAGATGTTGTAAAAGGTCGCCAAGAAAGACTAAGTCCTAGCCAGTCTCCTCTAGTAAAACAGTCGGTAGCTTGTTAGTATATCTTTGCTGATATAGCGGGGTAACAGGAATTTGATTTCATCAAGGACAATCCGTGCTTTTTCAATATAATCCAGCATCTTCATGAACACATCGTAGAGTGACTCACAGCTCGGTTGTCGCTTTCTACTCTCGCACGTAGAGAAGAGCAAGTCTAGTAAGCCCTGAGCGTCTTTACATTTGTAGTAAAGCTGAAATATAAGCGACCGTACCACGTTCTCAAGTGTCTGCTTATTGACGTCGGTAAAGGAGAAGTAGAAGTAGAGCAGAGGCTGGCGTGTTGGTTTCCCATAAAGATGATTGATAACAGTCGAGCTAAGGACGGTCTTGCCACATCCCGGGATACCGTATAGCCACAGAAAGGAGCCTCGCTCTATCGTCTACCTCGTAAACTTCTCGTGCTGCAACAGCCAGACTCCCGAGCCCTAATGGCGTTGTTGTAGAGCCTTAATGTGGTTTGCAGAAGGGTGTGGAGGTGACTGCCAGCGTTCGATCTGTTCTCTCCTCTGTGAAGTTGTAAGGTCATTCACCACCGCGTTTGTCGACACTGTTGTGCTGCGAATATCTTCAAGGCCTTGCTTTACTATGATATGTTAGGATCTTTCTTCCTCCGACTGATATAGGTAAGGGTTGGTAGAGTATGAGTTTGTGGTTATTAATTATTTCCCAATTTCCTGAAAGCATTTACCATACATTAACCCGTTTGGTGCAAGATTTTGAGCACATACATTAATACCGCTTGACTTTCGGTTCGCCCCATACGTTGTCAAAGCTTGTCAATCCAACAAGCCCATGCCCTTGCCATTCTAGTCCTTCTTGTTTGGCTCGGTGGGAAAGATCATCACTAGAGAAACCGGCCGACTTCCACTAGCCTAGCCAGGCTGAACCTCGGTGTTCGTACTCTCTACTCTATTCAGAGTTTGTGGAAGCGGATGTCGAGGACCACCGCTAAAAGGGCGACCAAGTATGCGTTACAGATCGTTGGAACATGTGTGGAGAGTAGATTTATCCGTTCGCATATTAGAGAGATGATTATTTTGATCTTCATTGATGGATATGCTCCCAAACCTCACGATACTTGGTACTGACTCGTCTGCGTGGATGAGGTCGAAGTGTCTGCGGACCGTTTGCTGATATTCCTTGGCGATCTTGCTCAAGGCATTGTAGACATCTACCACTTCGAGACACTTTCGAGCACCTCTAGAATGGTGGCCCAAAGAATGAGCAGACCTGTCGTTGAGTATACTTCGTGCTATAGCAAAGAGAATCGTGAAGCACGAGCAACAGCACGTATCAAATACGATTTCACCACCCTACCTGTACCATATATAAGGAATCTGCTAAATATCAAGAACATGCACTTTGTGTTTCCTACATCAGCTTGACCACCCCGATGCATCTGAATAGAGCATTCAGAAAACCACTAAATCAAGCAGCAGCCTATTACAATCAATCGAGAATGAGCCCAGCATCCACGGGTGCTAGATGCTAACAATCTGAGGAGTTTTGAAAGTGCGGTCTTCACCTGCAGACCTGGCTGCCGGAAGTGGTAAGGCGGTGTCGCACGGTAGGGTGCGGGATTGATCTGTATGTGGGGAAAGATCAAAAGAAGTGTGTTTTTTCTTGCATTGTGTCTAGCTTCCTAGCCTAGCTTTTTATTCAGGTCACCTCACGACTCGCTTAGTAATGGAGCTCCTTTTGACAACAGCGCTTGGCCTGCGACAGGCGGTTAACCAGCGGGACCCAAAGTTTTATTACGCGGGGTCTAAGATTTATCACTTTTCTCCTTCTTGGACGAACTGCGTGGATAAAAGCACTACTCCATGCCAATTACGTGAGGAAAGATGCACAACGCACATTCTTGGGAGCGTCTTCGAGGGAAATGCTAGTCAAGAGAGAGCGAGGAGTGGTGTGAAAGGGTCCCGAGCAACAAAGGGGGGGAGCGCTGAGCTACCAGAAATCGCAGCCCAATCTTAGTTACGATACTTATATAGTAACAGTACCAAGGCATTGTCCCTAGCTCACTTCCTCCTTCGTCACTCTATCAAAAGAGATCATGAAGGGCTGTGTGCCTCTTGTGCAACACTCCTGTCACCAGTTAACATACTTCATACTCGGCTAGTACGTATTTGGCCGTTCCTGCGCAGGGCCGACGCCGCAATTGTTTGAGCGAGCGATGGCAGAATTGCTCATAAATAAACGACTGATAGATTCACATCGGACTTCGGCTTGTTAAAGTCATCTTTATTGCGTAATAAAAAAGCCGTCATGAGTTATAATCGTGCTGACCGAAACAGCTGATGCATCTTCTACGTGTGTCCAAATTCCTAGCATCAGAGCTGATTTAAGGCTTGGAAAGCTCTTCCGTCTCCAAATAGAACGACGTGCTGCTTTCGGTGTCGCTAAAAACATCGTCATCAAGAGAAAGTTCGTTGTACATTCGAACAAGCTCGCTAAATCTGCGATTGGATGCATCTTTATAGTTAAATACTGGCCAGGTCGCATGCATGTATTGTAGCTGTAGCTTGTCTAGGCCCATTTGGTTCTTCACCACCACGGCGATGGCACGAGTAATCGACTCATCATCCGTAGGCATCGAATCACACAACAGACGGAACAAGGCTTCTGCCCAATAGTCATGACGACCTTGTTCGTGCAAGCCTTTAGCACAGAGAATGAACGTGGAACGGCCGCCTTCCGATAAGAGTACGTCGGTTTTGTTGCGTAAGGATATGGAGCCTAAGAGGAGCAGAAACTGCCAAAGGAATGGATCGTGCGTTTCCACGCCGTGTCTGGAATGGTACACTCGAACCAGCGTTTCTAGCCGTGCTATCGAAGTACCAAGAACGTTTTGCCATTCATCAGCTACATCTGGGATTATAACTGGAAGTTGTGTTGGTGCAACCGGTATCGTGGTTAAGTTACCGAATAGCTCGATAATGACGTGGTGGTAATGCATGCTACAAATATTAGTCAACATTTCTGATGGAAACTACATGATTGAAACATACTGCAAATGAAAATGTACCGGCAGTGCAATGTTCTTGGATAGCAGAGGGTCTGGTAAGCCATCATACCACCCACGAAGCTTTCCGAGAATTTCCTTCACTCCATTTCTCTGTAAGAACACCGGTGACGATGGACCGTGGTGGCTGCAGCGGACTATCTCATTCATTATAGTGCGAAACTCTGCAACTGCTTTGAAGACCATGCCAAGGAAGGTCGGAGTAGGGCCAACTGTGGCGGGATATTTCAGCCATATATCCCCCGTCATCGTCGTGGCTGTGGCATATGGAGGCAACGGGATAGAAGGTGGTTCTAGAAGTAATGAGGGCTCCCAATGGTTAAAACAAATCATACTATGTCCACGTGAGTTAACTATCTGCAGCATTATTAAATCCGTACCT
>Ga0115843_1033_pt1 | contig 11481 bp, 11 predicted proteins | sample InSIn4SAF170_2_FD_83857 | JGI IMG/M metagenome (GOLD analysis project Ga0115843, IMG submission 83857) | reverse complement strand
GTCCGCTTTCTATATAAAAAGTCTAGCATAGTGTAGAAGCTAAATTGAATGAATCTTAATACCAACCGCGTTTATAAGCCATGCAAAAGCGGTATATAAGATGATTAATAACAATATCTTTGAATATACAAAAGCTAGATCAATTGAAAAATTCTCCTTGAAAAGTATTTAAGTTGCTGCTTAGCTGATAAAGATAAGGCCGAATAAGTAAACTTACAGTTTGGTTTAGATTAAAAAGCTTAAGACGTAATTTTGAGGCCACTCACGTAAACAGCAATATGGAAAACGATAATCATTGCGGATCCGGGCATTAGCAGCGTTATGGTTGGTAGTGTGTCAAGCCAAAACCAAAACCAGTAAGGATAAGGTCGGCGAAACTAGATCCGCGAGACAGAGGTATTAGAATAGCGGTCTACTACACACGACTGATTCCGAATATGTTGAGGTCTAGATGCAAATGCTGAACTGCTGTAGCACTAACATACAAATCGTCTGTTTCGCGTATCACGTTCCGCAATGCACAATCAAATGCTCTTCGTGCGACCAACTCGTTTACAATATCTTCTAAGTTCTGGGGTTTTCAGGAACGAATTATCAGTCGGCTGTATACGAATTCGCTCAACAGATGTTCACAATCCGTTCCACCAAAATGTTTCGTCTACTGTAACTTGTTCGGTCAACACCTCGCCGTTTCGATCGTCGCTGCTGTTGCTTGCTCGAACATTGTATACCCCTTTCTCCACGCACCATCGAGCCCGCTCTTCATCCCAGTACGCACATGCGTACTTCTTGGAAATGCTGATTCGGATCCTAGAGATCTCCTTCGGCGCGAGTTCCACCTTGGAAAACCCCTTGAACTCCTTGGGTGGGCGAGAAACTCTGGGGTTTTCATGTGAGATGTACACTTGGATGACTTCAGCTCCCTTGATATTGCCGGTGTTCGTGATATCCACGTCAACCTGCAACGATCTGTCCAGCTCGCTGCCTTCCCCTTCGTCAACCACGGAAAGAGAGGAGAGTTGAAAAGTGGTGTAGCTAAGTCCATGTCCGAACGGAAACAGCACCGGTATATCAATGTGCTCGTAGTAACGGTAGCCAACGTATACATCTTCGCCGTACAGTGTTCGTCCCCCCTCACACCGGCTGTTGAGGTACGCCGGGTTGTCTTGCAGTCGAACGGGAAACGTGACACTGAGCTTGCCTGATGGATTTGCATCCCCAAATAGAATATCTGCGATGGCGTTGCCACATTCATTGCCCCCATACCAGGCTTGAACGACTGCAGGAACTTGTTCGATCCATGGCATGGTGATTGGCGTGCCGGACTGGTTGACAAGCACTGTTTTGGAGTTGGCTCTCGACACAGCGGAGATCAGGTCGACCAGACGTCCTGGAAGATCCATCGTTTCACGGTCATGCCCCTCTGTCTCCCAATCGCCATTGAGCCCTGCGCATATTATGACTTGGTCAGCGTCTTTCGCTAGCCTGCACGCGCGCTGTATCTCGTCGTCCGCGTCGATGATCTTGCAGCCGCCGACTCGCAACACACCCCCAGGAAAAGCTGGGCCAGTAAGTTTACGAGCTGGAGTGGACGCGAAGTCAATTCTGATTGTGTATCTCTGGTCTTTCTTCAAGAAGACTTGGCCTTTCTCTTCCCTCGTGGCACATCCGAAAAACAGCTCTCCCTGCACTTGTGTCGTTGCGTTGTCGATGACGAGTTCATCGTTGACATACAACTTGCCCGTTCCACACACGACCAGTCCAAATTCCCACTCACAGTCTTGATCTGATACAAATGACCCCACGAACTCGGCGTACCATAACGATCCGTTCAGTTCTGAAGATCCATAGTCTGCAAAGAGGAGTCTGGTTTTGGAGACAACTAGCTCATCGATGCACTTGCGGTCCAATTGATTTGGCGGATCGTTGTACACTCTCATTCGCATGCCTGATAGTCGTCCACATGGAGCGGTCAAGACTTTCTCGAGAACGGGGAGTAGCTTGTGAGAATAGGCTCCAACCGTGTAAGACGGGGGTTCCAACAGTTTGGCGGTTATGCCCTCGTACGGTGTGACGGCGTAGTATGCGTTCAACGCGGCTGATCCACCCCCGTGATACGTTGCAAGTTTGGCGTTGGGGCCAACAATTAAGGTCTGGAGAAGTATCTATTTAGCATAGCCTAAATCCAAGTGATGGCTTGTGGATATACCTTTTTTCCTTTTTCCAGCGGTAAGAGTTCACCTTCATTCTTCAGCAAGACAATGCTCTCAGTCGCGACCCTCTTCACCAGCTCTTTCGTCTCGTCGGAATCGTCTGCCTTCTCTTCTTCTCTCTCACCAATCCCGCTCTCGATTCCTTTTTTGATAAACTTCAGCATAGCACGCACTCTTTCGTCTAGCACGTGCTCTCGAACTTTGTCTGTCGTTACGTTGAATTTCAACGCCTCGCCACGAAATCTCGTCGGACCCGGCATCTCGAGATCCAGTCCTGCCAGCATCGCGTCTGTTGTGCCATATGTCCCAAACCAATCACTCATGACCAAGCCATCCCAACCCCACTCATCCCGAAGCATCTCTTGCAGCAGTAACGAATTTTCGCTGCAGGATTTGCCATTGACGCCATTATACGCTGCCATGATAGCCCCGGGCGGACACTCCCGTATGGCAAGCTGAAATGGCAAGGCGTAGATTTCTCTAAGGGCACGTTGAGTAACCATTACTTGCACCGCATTTCTTTTGTGCTCTTGGTCATTGCAAACGAAATGCTTCAAGGCAGCCTGGACACCGGTGCTCTGGATTCCTCTGATCAACGCCCCAGCTGCCAAACCTGATAGTACCGGATCCTCGCTGTAGGACTCGAATCCTCGACCTCCGATTGGGGTACGTTGTATGTTCACTGTTGGACCAAGGATGCAATGTACTCCCTTGAGCCTTGCTTCTTCGCCCATCTTACGTCCAGTCTCTTCGAGCAAGTGAGTGTTGAAGGTTGAACCCAGTGCGGTTCCGCATGGAAAGCAAGCAGCTCGGATCTTGCCGTCGAACAACTTGCTTCCACGCACTCCGTTAGGGCCGTCCGAGAGGCGTAAAGCCGGGATAGAATGTGCTGGCAGGCTTTTCGTGTGCCATAAATCAGACCCTGTTTGTTGGTCAGCGATCAATTCGGTAATGCAAGAACGGTGTCTCCCTGGGATCCATTATGGACTGGCTGACCTGATAGAAGATCAACTTTCTCTGCAACTGAAAGCTGCTTGAGCTTTTCCTCCACGTCAAACGTGACCAAACCACTGCCCTGGAATTCCATTTTACACTTGGTCGCTGGCAGGAGCCTCGAGCGCAGCCTGAGATAATGGTGAACCGCAAGCTACGGACTTTCAAGGATGATGGCTGGAGGTCATACTTTGCAAGCCAAATTGCGTACGTTTAAAGAGCTTCGTCGTCTGCGATTACGTTAGCAACAATCTGGACTGCGAAGTGATTTGATCTCTTTGTGTCTTGCCGGTGCCGGTAGTGGGACCTGGAAGTCTGGGTGGAAGCCGGATATTCGAGCCTCAGGCGCGCAACCCGGCCCGAGGATGATAGAGACTATCTGTATACTAAACCTCCTTAACTCGGCACGTAGATGCTTCTCCATGGCGTAGATTCTTGGTGGATGTGTAGGCCGGAAGGTTTGTGTAAAAATATAGCGGATCATGGTATGCTGTGTTTAGTGATGCCGTCAAGATTCTGGCTTCTGTGCATAGATACCCGATGGTGCTCGTAAAACTGCGTAGATCCCACCCTCTGGGACCAATGGGGTGCAAGGCGTTCGAAAACAGCCGTTTAGGTATCGTATAGCTCTGGAGGACGATACCCCGTCGAGATGATCAGGTTCACGGCTGCTGGAAGCTCGCCATGTGTCGGTATATGGGACCCATGATTGAGTTATTTAACCCATGCGAAGGTGCTGTGAAAATGTTCCAGTGCATCCTCCTTCACGTTGCGACCTTCTGCATCCAAGCATGCTTTTGTCTCCCTCTGTCGCTACTTTGGCGCTCTTAGCTGCTTGTAGTCTGGCATCCGCCTTTGTTGTGCCTCAAACTGATCCAATTGTCGACCTTGGATATGCCAAGTTTCGTGGCTCTCGAAACGAAACCACTGGGTAGGTCGACTCCGTTCATATACAAATCATCGTCGTCTCTCGTTCTGTTTTTCTGACTGTCTGATTCTGTCTGGACGTCCTGCAGCCTCAGCACTTTCTCAGGACTGAGATATGCCGCGCCACCCGTGGGAAACCTTCGATGGAGGCCACCTGTTCCGATTGAAGAGCACTTGCGTAGAACCGGTGCATATGGGCAATCAGCTGTAATCAACTCTACCAAGCGGGGGGTGCACTGCTTCCAAGGTCGACCAGGCTGGACGGCCTCATTAACAGCACTGACTGGAGCCGACCTGGGTAGAGATCCTGGTCCAAACGGCGAGGATTGCCTCTACGTCGAGATCGTGGTGCCAAACAAACCACGCTCTTCAAGTCTTCCGGTTGTTGTCAGCATTCATGGTGGAGGTTATGTTTTAGGCAGCATTGTTGCTGGTATGGCCGACACTTTTACTGCTGATGCTGATGGCAGCTTGATCTATGTGCAAATACAATATCGCTTGGGTGCTTATGGCTTTCTTGCTGGACCTGAGGTGACTAAGGACGGCACTCAAAACGCGGGTTTGCTTGATCAGCGAAGTGCCCTTGATTGGGTCCAGCGCAATATCAAGAAGTTCGGTGGTGATCCTAAGAAAGTTACCATTTGGGGAGGAAGCGCGGGAGGGGGATCAGTAATGGCGCAATTAGCGCTTAATGGTGGCAAAAGGCCTGTTCCGTTCCGTGCTGCAATTGCGGGTAAGTTTATGTTAGCGTTTCGGACGATTCAAGAGGTTGCTAACGAAGATGCTCTTGCAGACTTCCCTGGTGTCCTTCCCATGCGTAGTAAAGACGTCCTCAATGCGCAATAAAGCCAACTTCTCTCTGCCGCTGGCTGCAATAACATCAAGTGTCTAAGATCAACACCGGAAGATAGTCTTTTCAATGCCACTGTAGAGGCTTATAAGACCGGCTATAATTCTGGCTTGTATGGATACGGCGACTTCTATTTTACGCCAACAGTTGACGGCAAGCTTTTGAGGGGATATCTCTCAGAATTGTACGCAAAGGGTGCTTTCAGTCAGGTGCCTATGTTGACGACTCGCCAGACCTATGAAGGTACGTCAGAGAATCTTTGTTTAGCATAACAATTCCCCTTGCCGGACAAATATCTGACGAAATAGTACATAGGTCTCGGATTCACTGACTTCAACATCACTAATCCCGGAGACGTCGTCAAGGACCTGAAGATGTTCTTCAAGGATTCAACTAACAAATTCTTGGAAGAAGTCTTCGCGACTTATCCCATCCAGGATTACACTTCATGGAGCAGCGATCCAGCCTTCGCTGTGTTCCAAAAACTTGTTCCGTCAATACGGAATAGTACAGGTTTCTACCAGGCGATGGATATCTGGGGTCACCATGTGATCATCTGCGAATCATACTACGCAGCAAAAGGAAACAGCAAAAAGGGTGCGCCAACTTGGAAGTTGTTCTTTCATGCTGGTGATAAGACACACAGCTCCATTTCGCCTTATGTTTTCCGTCCCGATGCTGCTACTGAGAATCCTGCTCTATCTGCGGCTATGAAAGACTACTATCGTTCATTTGTGGTCAATTTGGATCCCAACAAGGCTGTTACTGGTTTACCAGTGTCCCCTCGCAAGATCAGCTTCCCTCAGTACACATCATGTAAGGAGCCACAGTTCACAATCTTGAAAATCGAGGAACAAACTTCCACTGTGGAGGCAGACCCGGCAACAGGGAATAAATGTAATGTCTTCCAGAATAATGTCAATATTGCGAAAAATTGAGACAGAAAATGCACTGCTGTATTAGGATAGTCATGGTATTCTCTCTTAGTTGTCGTACGTGGATACAGGGAATAGAGTCGTTCGATAATACCAGGAAATCTATCAAGAAGTTGGTTTAGACAAGCTACCATGAATACATCCGTTTAAATTCTTGAATAAACACATGCAAGTCACCGCCAATACGAGTCGGCTGGGCATTACCATGTCGTTGTTTTACAACTGAACCGAGTGAAACCCTAGAGTTGACCTTTAGTTGAATTACGTGCCCATCGATTAGACTGTTTAATTTGCTATATGCATGACATCAATCATGCAGAGAAATTTATTTAGTTGTCTCCAAGACTTTGAGGGCTCTCCTGATGGCACTCCTTTTCTGACAACATCTGAATTAAAGATAAAATAATATTCAAACTGATATGGCCCACTTGATCAATCAGTTTTTAAACTACGTTGTATACTTCAAAGACAAACTAGACAGTGACAGTTCTTTGAACAGTGTCTAATGTGTCACCGACCAGTGTGATTGGATTGGACCATCATCTTTTGGAATAAGCAGACTGATCAAACACCGGAAGCTAGCCTTTCCTTCGAGTTCAATCTCGATGACTTTTGTCCTGGGAAATTCGAGCCATGAGAGCTTCAAGCCATCGTTCCCGTCATAGTACAGTGTTTCGTTGTTCAACTTGATGTTACGCCGCTGGTCAACGCCCATGGCATGGGACACACCTCTGGCTCATCAAATATGGGGAAGCGTTACATCCACCTGCTTTGCTATTAGCGGCATTGCGCATGTTCTTGCGAGACTATTCAACGTACTATATTGAGTCGTTTTGCCGTAAAGCTCTACTATACGCACTAGTACCCATGAAGATGTAGTCTAACGAAAATGTGTGCATGGCGACTGTACTCCACCGGGCCGGACGGCGACCTCGTCTTGCCCGGACGTTCCGCTATGTGGAGACCCTTTATGTCTAGCCCCATTCGAATAACTCGGTATGTGCGTGTTGGAAATGCTACTCGAGGAAGTAAAAACGCATCGTCTAGGCAGATCGACGTGTTCCGAGCACACCGATAGCCCGAGGTCAGTGACGATTCTGCTGTCTAATACCAGAGAAAGAGGGGTTGGGTAACGCAAAGTCACGGACCAGAACTTTGACACGCGAATGTAGGGCTGTAGCATGGCATGCTCCAGGAGTTTATCGAATTCTCTCCCACACTGAATGCAAGGCACGGTGGGTACCTCGTGGCGACTCCATGCGTCGCTTACGAGATTTTTTGCATTGGCTGCTTCTATGTTCGATGCAGGGCGAAAGAATCAGAGTTGCTCTTTGGTATTGATAGCGATTCATGGCCTAGGCTTTTCAGGCATGACTGTCAGTTCGGTTGAACACAAGGTACAGCAGACCAAGCTTACTCACTCCAGAATGCGAGCCGGAGGTTCCATGGTACGCCTTGGGTATTCAAACCACGAGTCTCTGGGGTCGGGGCATTGCCGACTCGGGATCTCGTAGATGGAGGGCCGGGATCCCTCCCGGGTTGTTGCATCTTCTTTGTAACGTTAAGAGAACGCGTGATTGGTGCCGAACGCTACAGCGCTGGTCCGGGAGGAATTCCGTGCTAGACGGGTTATATCGTGGAGAAGTTTACACACTATCCTATTGTACGACCGGAAACAGGAGGGCGGAAGGGAGACCAAGGCCTCGTGCGGGCAGCGGCGGCAACGTTAGGTGATCAGCGTGATATGTAGCCAATGCATGAGCAGAATAGATCTCAGGGATCCTGTATGCCTGCCTGTCCAGCCAATCCTGTCAGTCGTGTGCGGTGGACCATCCGTGTACAGCGTCTCGTCATTGTCGTGGACATACACAGTTAGTCTACGAGAACAATGCATTGTTGCTCTTTGTCGTGTTCAATCAGCGGGATATATTTTCCTTGAAGCAACCGGATGGGTGCGTCATATTAACGCTGATGGTGCGTTTGCGGATGGGGTATATAATAGTCGTGGAAGGCTCTGGGCCAGGGTGAATGCAGTTGCACCACAACGACGCTATTCTCAATATCCCTACAAGCATTTTGCAGAAATGATTTTAAGTGTTGTCATTTTCAGTCTCGGCTTAATCTGCTGTCCGCAGGCGGCTGCGTTCACGAGTCCGGTCGTGGATCTTGGCTATGCTCGTTACCAAGGTGTCGAGAACAAGACGTTGGCGTGAGTTTTACATGACGCTGTCCAACACTGTTGAACTTGTTTGCATACAGGAGGTAGATGCTAACGAAACCGCTCTCCTGCCTCGTCCGGCATCCAGGCTACGATCATTCTTTTCAATCCCGTATGCAGAACCCCCAACGGGTTCCCGGCGATGGAAGGCCCCCGTTCCAATCGACGTTCGGAGATCTCGTGGCGTGCCTCCAATTCGCAACGCCACGATACCTGGAAACATATGTCTTCAATCAGGACCCGTGTGGGCTGCCACGCAAGATATAGGGATTCTCATCTACATCAGTGCTCAAGATCCGGGGCTTCGATCAACATTTGGCCTTGATTCGTACATCCAAAACCCGAACCCCGAGCCAACTCGCCCTACCGGCGAAGACTGCTTAACATTGGATGTCTATATCCCAACACAGCGAAGCACTGGGAAATTGTTGCCTGTCGTGCTACAGATCCACGGAGGAGGTCAGATTCCCTGATGTGATGTTGGATACCCTATGCTTATATATTATCGTACGCAGGCTACGTTGGTGGATCCTCCACCAGCACGGGGGCCCAGTATCTCGCTTCAAAGTTCAATGGCTCGGCTGTCCTTGTTTCTATCCAGTACCGTCTCGGTCCATTTGGGTTCATGAATAGCGACGAGATTAGGCGTGACGGTAACGCCAATGTCGGACTTATGGACCAGCGAGTAGCTTTTGAGTGGGTACAACGTCACATCCAATCTTTTGGTGGCGACCCAAGAAAAGTTACGATATGGGGAGGCAGTGGTGGCGGTGGCGCGGTCCTAAATCACTTGATATACAAAGGTGGAGAAAAGAATCCACCGTTTCGAGCAGCCTTTGCGGGTAAGTTCCTTGGGCGCTGCTGTTAGCGTGTTCGTTCTACTTTCGAGTCTGTTCGACATACTGACGTAGTCACAGAGTTTCCTTGGATGCCACCGTATCGTAACAAAGGCATCTTGGAGGCGCAGTACGCGGACTTCCTTGCTGGTGCCAATTGCACAACGTTGCGCTGCTTGCGACAAGTGCCTGCAAGCACCCTTGCCGCAGCTTCTACGCAAGCATATACCATTGGCTATCAGAAAGGACTCTACGGCTTCGGAGACACCTACTATGGTCCCTCTATAGACGGAACGATCATTCGCGATTTTCCGTCGGTGGAGCTAGAGAAGGGCCACTTTAGTCGAGTCCCTTTAATGACCGATATAAATCGCCATGAAGGTCCGTTAATTCTATAATTCCGTGCTAATACAGCGGTTCTAATCGCTATATCTATCAGGCTTCTCATTCTCAAACACATCAATTTCTACTGAACGAGACCGAAGCCTCTTTCTCCATCAATTTTTCCCCAGGGCTTCCCCCGCCATACTGTCAAAGCTACAAAAGCAACTTTATCCATCAGCAAATTACACATCCTCGTACCTTGATCAGAACCCAGTCATGAAAGCTGTATCACTAGGTGTGCCTCGACTGGCAAATAACTCCGCCTACTTTGCCACTGAAGCACTCTTCGGTGCATTCATCATCCAATGCCCAACATACTTCCTCGCTTCAGCTTACAGCAAAGCGAACCTGCCTGTATGGAAGATGAGGTTCAACGGTGGTTCAGCACTCCACGGTGCCGTGTCGGAATATCAACTTGGATACGGAGGTGTCAAGAACGCTACCTTGGCCAACGACGTCATATTTAAGTACCTCCTGTCGTTCATGACGGATACGGATCCCAACAAGCTATACCCTGGAGCTCTTCCGGCGTGGCCTCAGTATGGCCGCGGCCGAGCTGGAGTTGTTCCCAAGAATGCGATTTTTGACGTGTACGATGATCACATCGTCGCAGTGACCGATCCGATCGCGTCCGAGAAATGTGATGTCTTTGCTGAGAACGCGAGGATCATCTCTTGAACACCTTACTAAAGCAGCCTGCCGATTTCCAGATTAAAAGCGAGCCGTCTTGTAGCTTGCTGAAGGCGCTTCGGAAACGCTTTTGTGTGCAGGAGGTTAATTCTCCCGTAGCTCTGACTTTGCCTTTTATCTTAGTCGGCACATACTGCAATAGGTAGACGGCGGTTACGCTGCGTCCTCATTTTCAAAAAGTCCTCCCGCTTCAGACCATAATTGTTTGTCGTCTGTACCTGAGGATGACATCTCAAGAAGAAATATCGTTCATAATGTTCTATGCACGTAGCTGCACTTGACCCTTCCCTACCTGACGTGTTAACGTATTTTGCTGCCTGATAGACACTCTGATATATGGATCCCATGCCAGAAACTGAGGAGTAAATGATAGCGCAATTGACAAGTACGAGAGAGACTAGTCAAGTATATAGGAAGGAAAGGGAGTTATAAGAGAACATCTAAATGGTCTCAGCTAGCCACTAGCACCAACAGCTTTTCGCTTGTGGGATTAATCGTCCCAAGAAGAATTGACGTGACATGACATAGCGTGCAGTATATCATCACGAAGCGTTTAGACAGTGTAAAGCCTGAAAACCAGGAGATACGTCTTCGAGCAAGCATTATTTCATTTCAAACAGTTGCTCCAATCTGTGGTGACAGAAACAACTACGAACGAAACGCGTTGAATCGCCACTGAACCCTCAAACTCTTAATACCCTGCACAGCTTGTCGCCGATTCCCAGAGCCACATCATAAAGAGTCAGTTTAGACTATAAATCTGAAGAACGAGGCACGCTCTCCCTTCTCTCGCTCCAGCTCCATCTCGGCTTGAGTGTACTCTCCAGGTGGCTTGAACTCTTTATCCCTCCTAGCGTTCTCCCTGCGGAAGTAGAGTGTCATGACAACAGACCCGATGAAAGACATGGACAGGAAGGCGAGCAGGATACTGAAGCCCTTGAGGAATTTCGGAGAGTCCTTTGGCAGGAATATGAAGCCGGAGATGAGGCCACCGCAGTTTCCACTGTAATTTATGCTCGTGTTAGCTTCTAGACTGTTATGCAGCGAGGATAGCAATTATGCTTTTCAGAAGGAGGGCTTACCCGGCGACGTGCATAGCGATGGCAATACTCCCGACCATCGTTCGCTCTCTAGGGTACAAGGACGAGACCGCCCAGCTGATGACTGTGCCGCCCTACATCGTAGCGTGCGTTTTCACGATCGGCGGGGGCTATGTCGGTGATCGCTTGCGCAGCCGCGGTATCTTTATGGTCGGATTCCTCGGCCTGGCTCTCATCGGTGTAATCATGAATATTGCGGCCATCAACCCAAAGATCAAATACGCGGGGACCGTTTTGGCAGTCACTGGCATCTACGCAAACGTACCGCAAGGAATCGCGTGGACGAGCAACAATATTGGCGGCACCACGAAGAGGAGTATTGCCATCGCTATGCA
>Ga0115843_1030_pt1 | contig 11926 bp, 13 predicted proteins | sample InSIn4SAF170_2_FD_83857 | JGI IMG/M metagenome (GOLD analysis project Ga0115843, IMG submission 83857) | reverse complement strand
CTCGCCAGTGTCGCTCTGTTCATCTGCTCTGCCTCTTCGTACTTGCCCTGGCTGTTCAGCACAAGCGCTAAGTTGTTCATGGTCGTCAACGTTTCTGGATGCTTCGTCCCAAGCACCTCCTCGCCCTCGAGTTTGCATACCGCGCATTGGCACAGCGGTCCAGGCGACACATCTTCTGGGTGCCCGCTATTAGTCGCGATAGCTTGGAGCTTGCCTATCGCGATATTGGGCTACGTCTTCGCGTGGCAGGCATCACCGATGACAATGCGGATGTGAAGAAGCTGGTAAAAGAGGCACTAAGCTCTTCTGGCGGTCACGAATGGGTGATGATCGTGGACAACGCCGACGATGGTAGAGTGCTTATGGAAAGTTTGGGCACTAGCACGGGATTAGCCCGACTGCTCAACTATCTGCCACGCAGCGACAGAGGCAAGATCATCTTTATGACGAGAAGCAGAAAGGTCGCCTTTGACCTTACACCAAGTAAAGTATTGGAGCTAGGCGATATGAGTAAAGCAGAAGCTCGGGAGCTACTAACAGTGCAAACGCTCAGACCAGAGCTGCGCGAAGAGGCGGAGGCTGTCGACAAACTACTGGGTCTGCTTACGCATCTGCCACTTGCTATTGTGCAAGCAGCTGCTTTCATAAACAGCAACGACGTGTCAGTGGCCGAATACATCACATTCTTTCAGCAAGCCGGCACAGAGATTGAGCTTCTTGGTGAGCAGTTTGAAGACAACAGCAGATACAGCGAGATGGACAGCACGATTGCCAGAACGTGGCACATTTCGTTTGATCAGATGAGGAAGCAAGATGCGCTCGCTGCCGAGTATCTGGCATACATGTCGTGCCTGGATCGCATCAACATACCTCGATCACTGTTGCTATTGCCTTAAGGTGGCTCTGTAATACGTCAAGCGAAGGCAATCAGAACGCTGAAAGGCTATGCATTTATCAACGAGCGTCAACAAGCGATATAGGGTCCAGGAAGTGACAGGTTCTTTGACATGCACCGTCTCGTGCATATGTCGTCCGCGTGGTGGCTTGAGGGTCACGGCGAGCTCATAGCCTGGACAGAAACGGTAGCGGCGCGACTCAGAGAGCTCATTCCTTATGGTGGGCACGAGCGAAAGGAAGCGTAGATAGCATACCTACCCCATGCGATACATATAGCGAGGCCAGATGGAGTGCTGGAGGAAAGCGCGAGAGCTTCGTTACTGGACCGGGCAGGCCTGTGTCAGTCAAGCCTTGGGCAGTATGCTGCGGCAGAGACGGCACATAGACAAGCGCTAATGTTGAGAAAAGATAAGTTGGGAGAACGGCATACAGATACGCTTGCGAGTATGAATGGAGTAGGCGCCTCGCTTGCTGATATGGGAAGATACGAAGAGGCAGAGACGATGAACAGAGCGACGCTGGTGATATGCGAGGAGGTGCTTGGGACGAAGCATCCAGAAACGTTGACGACCATGAACAACTTAGCGCTTGTGCTGAACAGCCAGGGCAAGTACGAAGAGGCAGAGCAGATGAACAGAGCGACACTGGCGAGAAGCGAGGAGGTGCTTGGGACAAAGCATCCAAACACGTTAACTAGTGTGTATTGCCTTGCTCACCTTCTTACAGGACTACGCCGCTGTGACGAAGCCATTGTTTTATACGAGAGGGCGAGCATCGGATACAGCGCTGTTCTTGGGCCAAGCCACCCACTTACTAAAGCCTGTCATAATCATTACTCTCAGGCACTGTTATCGCGAGATTTGATTAAACCCTAATCCTATAACTCCTGATGTTGACTGCCTTCTTGGTCCTAAGCCAAAGAAACCTACGAGCGGCGATGCATTAAGTGTAATTGTAGTAGTTCATGCAAAGGTCTCTCCTTAATTAGTTGTTGCCCCAACGATCTATGTTGTACTTCATTGCTTCTATAGAAACTACCACATGCGCGCCACGAGAGCTCTGCATTCTGGTACAGTTTCAAGCCCACTAACACGTGCTGTTTCGACTCGCGCAGCTTTGGTTCTTGGCTCGAGCGTGCCTGCCTCTTCTCCTCCAAGGAAGTCATTTTCCGCCAGACCCTTGCGCTTCCGTCCACGCTTTGCTTTCGCTTGTGCTCTGGCCTGCTCTTTTACAGCACGCGCCGTTCGCGCAGCCTCCAGATCCTCAAAGCTCATTACCTTGCCCTCCCCCTTCGCCAGCACTGCTGACTTGGTCGACCTTCGAACTTTGGCTTCGCTGTTGATCTTGATCAGGAACTGGATCTGATTCTGCTGTAGAACGCCATTGGCGAAAGACAGCTGTGCTGCATTCACAACCTTCTGTAGATGACGCTGCAGGCTTAGCTTGCTTCCTTTGTCGAGCGTGCGAGCATCTCGCTTGATGATCAAGTTCTGCAACGACTCAAGGGCACCGGCCGATACGGGCGGGTCACAGGAGTCGTCACTGATTCATCCTGCGGTTGAGGCCTTGCATGAGACTCCCTATCTGCTGGAACCGTAAGTGCAGCTGGGGCTTCGGCATGCTTGCAAGCGGCAAGGCAGCAGTGAGACGTGAGGGGCATGACAGCTTCTGAAAATCTCTGTGTCTACGCCACAGTTATGGCTGGTGCAGTCTCAAAGGGGCGCAGCAGACAGCACTCATAGCTTTCAATACACTATGATATAAGCATGTTGCTGCCTCACTAGTGGGTGTACTCGTACAGGAAACACCTCCCCATACAAAATTATGGTTATTCTGCGGCAAACCGTTTCCTGTACGGGTACACCCACTAGTGCCTGACGTCGGCTCGTGACGTCACAGCGAATGCCATGCCAAAACTGCCCTCGTTTTTTCGGCTTAACTCTCGGAATGGCTACCACGATGCGGGAACTATGTCTAAACCCTAGTTGTCTCTTCTTTGGTAGTGCAGGCAGCGGCTTATAGTTCCGAAAGTGTAAAAGAGAGGGCCATTTTTGATTTAGCAGGGGCAACACAACTGGACCACTTTTATATGCCATGATTAAAGAGCCGACAGCATGGTCAACCACGCTTTAAATCTGATCGCAGGGGGGTAGAGTGAGACATGACGACCTAAGAAAAAACGGCGTAACAGCGATAGTTCTATAAACGCATAGAGTGAGAGTGCAAAGTACATAAAGTGCATGTGCGGCCCAGAAGGGGGGGTGGCTCATAACCCAGGGAAGGAGTCTACTTCATCTTCGCGATGCTCTTGCATCTGAACCCACACCTTGGATTGCCTGTTTCTACGTGTGTTGCACGCTTTGGTGACCCCCGGCTTTGGCCAGCTGTCCCTAGCTAAAAATTACGCTGGTGTTGTTGTTCTGCCACCTGACTTACATACCGTCTTATTTCGACACTTTCCTAGCCACCTTCGCTACAGCTCCATCTCCAAGCTCAGTTTATTATTGATAAGCGTAGAACGGTCGCGTGTGAGCCAAAGAAGCTTACAGGCGCGTTAGCAAGGAGTCATCAGCCTTGTGGTTCGCGCACAAGCATGATTCGTGCCGTGTGGCTACGACGATCGGTACCTTCGGACCTTCCGGATGAAGGGCGACAAGTCTAGCCGATTGTGACATGCCTGCTGGCGAGATGCACGTGACAAGTGTAGGGCCAAGAACGATTCGTGATGAAACGTTACGCGGCAAGCTCTGTGGCTGTGCTTGATTGATTAATTAATTGATTCTTACTCCCTTGGAGACAGCATTGGCCCCGGTGGGAACTGTGGCTGTGCTGCCGCTGCCGCTGCTGCTGACTAAGGCCGTTGACAGTTCTTCGCCATAATTAAACCATCTAGCGCAATTTAATTATGTATTGTCTCCTAAAGCCTTTGTCATAGCTACCACGAATAACATCTATTAAACAGACTACTACAATTCATGCATCTAGCGTCGTACGGAAACTTGTTTCTTCATCGCCTTGAGTAAATCTAACTTCAGGTGAAATTAACCTTGTAAAATATAGCATAAGTTATATACTAGCTAGTCTGCGTTTCCCGTACCGATCGCGCCCTTCTCGACCAGTGACTGTGCAACATAGAAAAGACCTAGGCGACTCGTGTGGTATAGAGGTGGAGTAACACTTTCTTGTAACCGCCTCGAGTTTTCCATGAGATATGGTTTATCAACATCATGCAGCGTATCCATATTATATAGGGCTTACTTTCCTCATCTAACAAGGCCAGGATTGCCTCTAATATCATGTTTTCCGAGTCAGAAGCCTCCTTCATATGCTTCATCCACTCCGCGGCAGAGTATGTCGCTATCGCGAACTGGTCTCTATTCTGTCTTGTGAGAGTGTTTGGTTTAGTAAATTGCAGAAGATACTTCAAGCAGCATCTTGCGATCCATTCATGACACATCCTCTCGTTTAGACCATACAGCGCCGCTCTGCTTCTCTGGATTCGCGTTGATACTAAGTACTCTTTCACGGAGTAGTGTGCCAAGAGCACTAGTGGCCCCTGCGACTGCTCATCTCCGCTGGTCACGGTGATCAAGCTAGAGTAGATGGAGCCTACGTCGAGAGGATCCTTAAGAACTTCGTCACGATTAAAGGCTGGGTCGCTGTCCGGATTGACGGCCATGACCCCAGCGACCTCAGCTAAGCGAAGCGGTCTGGTAGAGAAGGCTAGCCATCGTAGGATCCGGATAGCGTACTCCTGAAAGTCATCATCAATGGCGCAAAGAATGCGGCAGTACGTCTCGTCTAGAGTTGGTGGAAGGTTATGAAGAGCTTCCTTGAGTTTCTTAGGGTTAACGCATTTGCGCAAAACATCAAGCTGGCAAGCAGCCCAACGAAACCTGTGGTCGTTAGCTAAGTCGTACTCCTTATGCAACCACGAGGCGACTCACATCCCATGGGCACCGTTGCTGAGGCAATCCTCTATCATTTGCAGAGTTGCCGCATCATCTCTCCATTTCTGAAAGTTTCTATCGTGGCGAAGCTGATGCTGCACGTGGGACCGTATGTCTACGTCGACTTCCCCGGACTCAATGCATATGATGTTCTCACTTTGTAGGATGACCTCCAACGTAGTCGCAATGTCGTGTTCCTTTCGACTCGTCAGGACCACATGCAGTCCTGCAACGTTCCACTGCGATATGTCTTGCAGGATCTCCATGAGCTCTTCTCGCTTCCCGCTCTCATCGAGTGCGTCTATGACGAGGTACGTGTGAGGAAACTCGCCAACCAGACTCCGTAAGACGCTCAGCAACACGTCGACGGGCGGTGGCGATTGTCCGTTCTCGCACGATGCTATGAGTCCTTCGAAGACCGAGGACGTCAGGACGCATCTGGGCAGCAATTGACACACTATCGACCTGACCATCATCTCAGGCTCCTGCTTCTGCTGATCGTTGAAGTCAAAGTAGAAGTAGGCAACTGCTCTGCCTACATCGGCTTTGGAACTCTCAAGAACGTCTTCAAGCACCGTAGCGCTGAGTACAGTCTTTCCACATCCTGGTATACCGTGCAGCCACAAGAACGAAGGCTCTTTCTTCCACCTCGTATACGTATCGCTCTTGAGGAGCCAGCGACCTGTCTCGGCTTGACGCTGCTTCAGCGCTTTGTGGTAGTTGAGTGAAGGATCGGGCGGAGATAGCCATCGTTGGACTTTCGCCAGCTTCGAGCCTGAAAAGCAATCAGTAGCTGAGACAGGTTTCGGTGGAGGGTTGTACCAGAGAGCTGTTGCAGAGTCGACGACGAAGAAGCAGCAAAGTAGAATGTGAGCGTCCAGACATAGCCATGAAGCGACTGTCTGATCCCGTCGATCTTTTCATCTTTGAAAACGCTGCCTATCGACTTCAGCACTTTCTTGGTGCGACTGTCCGTCTGCTTTGGCAGGGTCTTCTCCAGTATTGCGTCTAGCTTCAGAATACATTGCTGACACCCTTGAACTGCGGGCGCAATTGCTACTGCACTCTTAGGCGGGAAGTGTCCTTTGTTTATACTCGTCTCGATGTTGTGGAGCACCTGCACTAACACGGGAAGCTCGGCCTTGAAATGTCCGAAGGCTTGTGGAGTTTCGGTCGTGCCACTCTGGAAGGATTGTAAGCGCGCGAGCACTTTGGAAGCGAAATCAACTAGCTGAACGATGCTGGACACGATGCCAACCACTGCTAGCCCCTCAGCCATACTTGACGTGTGACTGGTCTTGTGGATTGAGGGAGATCGTTGCGACTACGGATCCGCAAGGATCAAAGGCAGGCATAGGGATCTGCTGCTGTCGCAAGGTTCTGTGTGGATAATCTCGTGGGAAGCCGTGCAATGTCTTTCACCAACCTGTGATGGTGCCCTGCTTGGTGTGCTTGGATTTGCGTTAATCAATTAGACTCCTTCCCTATGTTGTGAGCCACCCCCCTTCTGGGCCGCACAGGCACTTTATGCCATTTCTATCTCCATACACTAAATTTAGTGCTCTTCCGCGGACTCCCTTTGTTCCCTTCCCGGGTTAGAAAGGAGCTCCATGGGACTGAGATTCTTGAGTAGAAAGAATCCAAGTTTCAGCTTCGTGGTATCCTGATTTTTGGCCAATGCTGCAATCCGGCTTTCGGCCCCGTGATTGATCAAATCTGGCTTGGTGATGATTCCAATCGTGCGTTGCCCACCCTTGTTAAATTTTCTGGATCTTTCTATAATCCCTTGATTAGCGATGTCGTTGTTCGCTTGGACGACTGCCAAGATAATTGTCCGTGGGCTTTCCAGATATGAATCCACGAGATCCCGTACGATTATTGGCTGTGCAGTGCTCACTCCTAGCTAGGTTAAACGTAGCGACTTATTTTCCACAAATATACGGCGACGGCAGTAGCGTGCCTGTGCATAACAATGTCCCTTCGCTGCAGCACCACTATTAGATCTGTGGCTATGCGAAGCCTTTCCTCTCCTACAGGGAGCGTATTTTGAAGAATAATGTCTCTTTTGCAAAGCGTGTCACAATTTCTAAAGTTTTTACGAATCACTTATACGTGCATCACGACCCTGACATGTGCGAATAGGCTGTTTGGCTCCCCTGTCGTTGACCGATGTTGCTGCCTAGCAAGATTCTTGGCATATACAGGGTTGTGCCAGAAACATAATAACGAGGTGGAATGAGGACGGCACCTTTTTAGGCTGTCGTTTTGCCCCCTTCAAACCTACCCAGCGACATAACAAATTCCACAGTTTCTCCAAGCTTAACTAGACTCTCGTAGAGCTTTATATGGTTAGGAGACGCCTTGATTGACAATTTAGTGCAAATTAGCTTAGTAACACCTCGGAGCGTTCCTAGTGCACAATCCATCCCCTGCATCACCACTACACTTCTGGATAGACATCATCAACTGCGTCGCATTGATTCCTAGTGGTTGAAGTTCGAACTTCATCAGCTCTACCGCCATATTAGATCTCAAATGGCTCCTTACTCATATCAGGTGCTCAATGCCGAGTCGGAGGAAATCAGGCTCGTCCGGCTGCAACCCGGCAAAGGGGGTGACCAGATATGTTTGGATATATTCCATGTTTCATTAAAGCAACCAACATTGCAGCCGAAACAAGCCAGAGATACCCTCGCAGAGTTACAGAAGACACTTCCACAGGATCACGTCGTCAAGGAGACTCTTGACGGCCGATACATCTTTAGCCTCAGAGGCACAAACATAATATCAAGTTCATGGGATCATCCTGTCCCAGGTTTCGACCGTACCCGTTACGAATTGCCAGAGGATGATTATCTGCCTGGACCCCGCTATGAACCGGAATACGAAGCTCTGTCCTACACTTGGGCATCAGAACTTCCTTCTACGAAAGCCAATGTATCCAGCAGCGCTATCTCTGGTCGTGGTTTTGTCGCTGAGATAGAACTCGGTGGTAACCTCGCTAGTGCCCTAAAGCATATCCGGCACGAGGATAAGAGCAGGGTGCTTTGGATCGATGCAATCTGCATCAATCAGAAAGACGACGAAGAGCGGAACTTCCAGGTTAAACGGATGGGCAATATCTATTCTTTTGCCCGAAGAGTGATAGTTTGGTTAGGCCCAGAAGGAGAAGACAGCACACATGCACTTTCGATGCTACAGTCCTTAGCAATGCAGGTAGAACTCACCAACGACAACAGCCTATGTGCTACTCCTGGAGCGTCAAGGCCTAACTGGTATTATCCTTTCAGCCCTCTGCCCCTCGACATGTTCAGCGATACGACATGGTCTTCTATAAGATCTTTGTTCAGTCGAGCATGGTTCAGTCGAGTCTGGGTCGTCCAGGAGGTTGCGCTGGCAAATAAGTTCACAATCCTTCATTGCGGCGACTATTTTCTGCCATGGCTGGATCTTAGGAAGGCGATTGGTATTCTTCGTGCTAAGCTAAGCACTCCCGAGGAAATCAAGTCCATTCTAGACCCCCAAGTTCCTGGGATCCCTCCACAGACGATGAGACCGCTCTCGAAGCTTTTAAGATTCGTTAGACGGAGAAATTGCCAAATACCACACGACAAAGTCTACGGCATATTGAGTCTGGCTTCCCCCGTTTTATCGAGCTTGATCGAGCCGAAATATGAAGATGCAGCCGCCCGAGTCTTCACCGATGTGTCTCTTGCTCATCTAAAACTCACCAAGCGTCTTGAGTTGCTTCAATATTGCTCCATTTCTACGCAATATCCCGGAACCCCTTCTTGGGTGCCGAACTGGGAGCGCGGACCCAGGACAGTACTGTTCGGTTTGCGCACAGGACATGCCAGGCAAGCGTCAGGCCACTCAGCCGCAGACTATCTACTGCCATCTGACAATACCCTCCAGGTGGCTGGTGTAAGATGTGCTCACGTGAAATCAGTCGGTGGTGTTGCGGAAGGAAATGTTGACCAGATCTTCGATATCATTCGTACCTGGGAGCCAGAGGGCTTGTGCAAAGACAGCTACCCGCCGGGTGGTTCGATGCTTGACGCCTTCTTGGAAGCAGTATTTCAGGGTTGCTTGAGGGACAGATTTCCTCGAGCTGTGTCCTGGCCAACGTTGTCCGAGCTTCGCCAACATTACCTTGCTTTACTTTCCGGAATAGACCGGCGTGCGAATATCCAGAATTATCTCCAGAACGGTGTAGCCGAAGCGGCAAATTTTTTCACAACAAAGGAAGGATACTTCGGCGTAGCAGAGTGTGATATCAATGAAGGTAAATGCCCTTTATATTGTTATCGATTTTCGTTTTAGACATTAATTAACCCTTAGGTGATTGTGTGTGCATTATGCTGGGCTGCGATATGCCTTTGCTTATCCGCCCTACCGATGAATCGAAAGACACGTTTCATTTGGTAGGCATCTGCTTTGTGCCTGGCTTGTTGGATGGCGAAAGTCTTCTAGATCCTCTTCCGGACAATTGGAAGCTTCAGATGATCTTCAGCGACGGCTCATATGCGCCAACTTACATTAACACTTTGACTGGACACAGTCAGTCTCAAGACCCGCGACTCCCACCTCTCGATCCCAAGTGGGTGAAAATCACTAGAGAGAGAACTCAAGATGACCCTTATTTCCTCCAATGGTTTCAAGATAAACAAAGTAGTCAGATCGTGAACTCAGACCCCCGACTTCTTCCGAGTGCGTTGAAAGAGCGAGGTATCCGTTTGGAACACTTCAAATTGGTATGAAAGTCTGTGATGTGTTGGTCGGTTGCACAAGATAAGATGGGATTCCAGCACAGCTGTATTTGCTCTATATAGCTAGTCGTATTACGATTAAGTTTAGCACCTCTTGGCTTCTTCTCTTGCCAGTTCTTGTTGTGTTGTATTCTCTCACTCATCGGCTAGGTAGAGGTACTAGTCTTCAAGCTTCTAGATCGGGGACAGAAATAATATGGATCGACTCTAACCACAATTTGTCTTTTGTTTACAGTTCGATAGCAAGAACTTTCCCCACTTTCCAGGATATGTTGGGAGAACATGAAGAAAGATTTTTCAGGGTTTAACTAAATTCTGGTGTTCTAGCGCTTTGGCAAACTCTTTGCCTTCTCTGGCTCGTTTTCTTTTAGGAAACAACTGCTCTGCTTCTCTGGTTTGTTCCGAAAAGCGTTGGCGGACCCTGTAAGGGACCGGTCTCCTATGAGCGTGAAGGCGACTCTAAGTAACAACAAACCATGCCACGCTCGGCTGCCAAAATAGCCAGCACGTGGCCGTCCATGGAAGTTTCTGGAAGAGCGTCGGCACTGCGGCACACGACGCGTCAAAAATTAGAACAAAGACACAAAGTGGATGTGGAATCAGATTAAGCATAGCGCGCTTTTTTAAATACGTATGACTTAGTTATGTCTAATTATGTGCCGAGCAACGTACCTATCTACCACCCACATTGTGAAACTCTCGGGTTCCTCACAACTAAGTGCGCTGCATTGTTAATGCCTCGAGATGGAAGCTCCACCTATCAAACCTTTGTCCCATACCACCGAAGCTTCAAGAAATGCTATACGTTAGAGGAACTCCTTGAAGTTTGAGTGACCTTGAAGAATTTTGCTAGTGGTCTCCTCGTCTTTACGGCATCCTCTGACACAATCTCACTTCTGAATTATTCTCCAAGTAAGTCGAATCTCCCTGGAGAATTTCATTTCGGACAGTCGGTATCCTAAAAATATTTTTCCAGGGAGCCGAAAACTCCCCGGCGTAAAACTAACCGGAGAAAGTCGTAGAGGACTGTGTGCGAGCTAGGAGAAAGGCTTCATGGTGGGATTATAGCTGAGGATACTATGCCGTTTATAGAGGTGAGCTCGTTAACGCTCCGTACCGAAACTCTCCTAGTCGTTGCTCATTAAAAAATCAACTGAAGAAATCTCACGAACGATATTCGAACAATTTTATTCAGCAGGTACGACGCCTCCCATTGAGAAGGACATTTGCTGCCTGAAATTATCCATATGCCAACGCAGGATCATATATAAACTGCTTTGGTATCTAACAGCGATTCGACAACACTAGTAGCTGCACGATCTGCTGATGGCCTTTAGCTGCAGCCGTCTGAAGTGCATTGCCGTAGTAGCCACCTTGTGCGTTGATGTCGGCACCACGGCTAGGCAGTAGCTGCACGGTCTGCTCATGGCTTCTAACTGTAGCCGCCTGAAGCGCGTTGCCATATCTTCCACCTTGTGCGTCGATGTTAATATCCTGGTTCAGTAGCCCTTCTAGCGTTCTACGAAGACCTCCAAAAATGCTGCGTAATACAGCGGAAGCTCGGTTACTTCAGCGCTTCTACGTTCGCCTGGCCAAAACTCATCTGGTGCATAGAGTCCGTAGCATAGTCTATAGCTAGATGTATTCTTATAAAGCAGTTGTTGAATAAAGCATTGTAGCTCTTCTCCATCTTTACTAGCACTCACTGCATGTCCCCTCTAGTACTGGACAGCGTACTTTGCCAGTGGGAACTGGTCTTTAATCTGCTGTACTGCTAGCCTATCATCTAGTTGTAGGAGATATGCGAGGCTGACTGTAGCTATCGTGCCACGTGCAACGGGTTCATTAAATAGTTTTGTGGTTGACTCGTAGAGGCGGCCTGATGTAAAATATTCTTTAACGGAATAGTGCTAGCTGGAGAACTGGCTTCGCGTCTGCTGGATGGCTTCCGGGTCCAATAGTAGAACTGTTGGATGAAGACACGACTATAAGGCTAGAACAGGACTGAGTGAACTTAAGCAGGGTCCGCATTTGATTACCTAGGTCGAAGTACGGTTCCTGGTGAATGTTGACAGCGATCGCGTCCATGGCCTCCAAAACACTTAACGGTCGTTTAGAGTAGGTCAAGCACTATAGAATTCGAATTGCTGTGTCTTTCTTCTCCGCGGGGATGTTGCATATCATCCTGTAATAGATGTCATCCAGAGTTTGCGGAAGGCAATTGAGTGCCTTCACAAGGCTGGGTCTGTCTAAGCAGAGTTCCAATGAATCGCGCTGGCAGGAGACCCATCGAAACCTGTACATAGAGTT
>Ga0115843_1029_pt1 | contig 12000 bp, 9 predicted proteins | sample InSIn4SAF170_2_FD_83857 | JGI IMG/M metagenome (GOLD analysis project Ga0115843, IMG submission 83857) | reverse complement strand
TTCTTCCGTATTACTGCTTTTCTTATAGGGTAGAAAATAGCAGAACTTTGTGAATCGATCCACGATTACCAGTATAGCATCGTACTGACATTTCGTCATGGGTTCTGTGGATATCGGTAGATCCGTAATGAAATCCAGAGATATTGATTCCCATGGTTTTTCTGGTACGGGTAGAACTTGTAGTTCTCCGTAGGGTTTGTGTCGTGAGGCTTTGCTCTGCTTGCAGAGTACACAGTCTTTCGTGACTTTTTGTACTGTCGTGCGGAGTCCTTTTCCGTAGTATCCTTCTTTTTTAAGTTTCCCGAAGAGTCTTTGTTCACCGAGGTGTCCGTTAGCCGGGTCCTCGTGATACGTTTGTACGAATCTTATTCCTGTTTCCCCGTTGGGTACTGATTTGCTGTATTTTAGATCCAATTCCGCGATATGTTGTACGCGATTCTCGTGGTGTTTTTGTAATATTGTTATGTATTTTGGCTGGTTTGTGGGTTGGTATGTGATTTCTTCCGCTTCTTTGCAGTGCTCGCATTGGTCCACTATTTTCTTGATTTGTTGTTCTATTTTTCGGTTTTGGATATGTTTTGTGATTCGTTCGTTCATTTGTTGTTCCGTAAGATGCCCTTGGTTGTGGCATTCTTTCAGGAATTTCGGGATGGCGTGTCCTGGAAATAGTATTTTCTTGCTTTTGAAGTTAAATACTATTCCGTTGTCGTATCCAACCGTGGTGTCATGCATCATATCCTGTGAGTAGCAGTCAATCTTATGTTTCCATCTGTCCCATAATTCTTTGGGTATATCCGGTACGGTGTAACGTGTCGTGTTCTCTACCGGGGGTTGTTTTGCCGACTGTCTGGTTTTCCTAGTTGCTGCTAGTCGCGTGGGTCTTAGGTGCCCATCTTTATCCTGGGTAAGGATAGTGGTTGTTTCTGGTGCTACTTCTTCTTTATAGGCTTCTTGTCTGCTCAGCGCGTCTGCGCGTCCGTTCTCGGATCCTTTCCTGTAGACTATCTTTAGGTGGAATTCAGAAATGAATTCCCACCACCTTATCTGTCGTTTGTTAAGGTCCTTTGTAGTCGTGAACTGTGTCAGGTTTTTATGATCTGAGAACACTGTTACTTCGTGTTCGGATCCCTGTAAGTAACTTTTCCATTCTCGTAGGCATTCGATGATTGCCAAGAGTTCTTTGTCGTGTATGGGGTAGTTAAGTTCAGGTCCGTTCATTTTTCTTGAATAGAAAGCTACTGGATGTAGTTTTCCTTTATCGTCGCGTTGCGATAGTTGTCCTCCTAGTGCGAAGTCCGATGCGTCGGTTTCTACTTCGCAGGGTTTGATTCTGTCGTACAACTGCAGTACCGGTGCTGTTGTAATGGCCTTCTTGAGCTCGTCAAATGCTTGTTGTTGTCTTTCTTTCCACTCGAAAGGTACGTCTTTTCTTGTGAGTTCGTTGAGGGGTGCCGTGATGGTCGAGAATCCTTTGATGAATTTGCGGTAGAAGTTGGCGAAGCCTATGAAGCCTCGTACTTCTTTGAGATTCTTTGGCACAGCCCATTCGTTAACACTCTGTACCTTCTTGGGGTCCATTTCAATCTGCCCTGGTTTGACAATGAATCCTAGGAATGGTACTTCCTGTACATGCCATTGGCTTTTCTCAGGTGCAACCAGTAGGTTCGCTTCTTGCAATTTCGCTAGTACTTGATGTACGTGTTTTCGATGTTCCTCCAACGTCTCGGAGTAGATAAGGATATCGTCGAGGTACGCGGTTGCAAATATGTCGAGGTATTCTCTTAACACATGGTTGATCATGGCTTGGAATGTTGCTGGTGCATTAGTGAGTCCAAAGGGCATTACGGTGTATTCGAAATGTCCATAGCGTGTTCTGAACGCTGTTTTCCATTCGTCTCCGGGTTTAATCCTGATTAGGTTGTATGCTCCTCGGAGGTCTAGAGCTGTAAAGTATTTTGCTCCTTGTAGTCTATCTTGTAATTCGTCGATCCGCGGTAGTGGGTATCGATTCTTGATCGTGATGTCGTTGAGTTGTCGGTAATCAACGCACATCCTTAGTTCTCCATTCTTCTTGGGTACGAAGAGTATGGGATATCCTGCTGGTGATTCTGATGGTCTGATGAATCCCAGTTTTAGCATCTTATCGGTGTATTTCTTCAGCGTCTCGAGCTGGTCGTTGTTCAGGTGGTAGATTCCTTTAAATGCTGGTTCGGTGTCTGGTTTTAGCTTGATCTCGTGATCGTAGTTAGTGTGTGCTGGTAGTCCTGCTTCCGTTTCTTCACGGAACAGCTTCGTGTATTTTCTGTATTCTCGTGGCACGTTGTCGAGTGCTGCTTGATTTGCTGGGATGACTGACGCTGTCATTCTTACTCCCGCTATTGACTTGGCCGAGGGTTCATTCGGAGAACGCTGCTCTGGTTTCCCTAAGTCTTTACACCAAAGAACTCCCACACTCTTATTTCCTTGTAAGCGCTTTTGGAAGTAGAGGTAGTTAGATCGCTCGGCCTCTCGTTCTTCGGCCGCTGTCCTGATGTTCTTTTCCGGAACGGTGTCGGTCTTCAGATCCCTGATCTGGTTTTCCTTGGTCATCCAGGTAATTTCGTTTGTTATCCAATTGATTTGGGGATTGTTTTCCCGTAGCCAGGGTAATCCTAGCACTATGTCGCTGATGCCTATGTCTGTGACGTCGAAAATTATTCGTTCGTTGGTTCCTGGGGTAATCATTTGTAATTCGTGGGTTTCGAGGTGGACCATTCCTTGTCCATATCCCATGTCTTTTCCGTCTATGGTTGTTAAGCCATAGGGTCTGTTTTTCTTTTTCCAAGCGTGTCGTCCTGTATCCACCGCCCGGGGTGAGATATAGTTTGCTTGGGCGCCACTATCGATCATAGCGCTGTATCGTTTTCCGTCGAACTGGACGGTGATCTCTAAATGCTTTGACGATGAGTCCTCGGAGTCGTTTCTGTCTAGTGCGACTGTTGCACACAGGGACTTTTGAAGAGGTGGCTTAACTGTAGGTCCCGAGCCAGTTAAGCTGGGCCTTTTCCCGTCCTCATGATGTTCCAAAGGAGTGCCGCGTTGGTGCGGGCCTTTAGATCCTGGGCTTTGGCGTCTGTCCAGTCCATTAGTTTCTCTTCTTGATGCTCTTCGCATTCAAAGTTCAGGCAGTGTCGGAATCCTGCCGCATCGCATTCTTCGTTTCCGTAGTACTCTTGGTACTCGAAATATGCGTCGTCCGGGTTTTCTGCTGACACTCCCCAATACTGCATTTCCATTGCGGTTTGTGGTTTGTCGACGTGCTCTGATCGTCGTGGAAACCATTCGTTATGTTTTTTGTTGAGGAAATGATGGGCGCAGTTGTCATCGATGCAATAGATCCATTCTAGAAACATATGTTCAGGGTGTTCCATGTGAAGTCTGATGTCGTCTCCCTGTTGGTATACGTAGCTTAGGCCAGGATATAAGTGACTCCCATCCTCTACGTATCGTCCGGGGATGTGCATGGTTCTTCGTGGCACGAGGTTGGTGTTCTGTAGGAATCCCATGGCTATGCCGGTTTCTTTGTGAATAGTGAGGTCGTCGGGTACCTCTGTTTCTTCGTATTTTGGTGCGAACCTAGGTTTCCGCATCGAGTAGATGGTGCTGTTTCCTTCTCTACGCGTGGGTGGCGGTCCTGGTGGGAGGAAGTGCCTTATTGTCGCCTCATGGTCATATTCTTTTTCCGGTGAGGGTGTTGGTATCGCGATTTGGTTTCCTTCCCATTCGATGAAGTCGTGGGCCATTGCTTCACGTTGTGCGTCTTCAATGTCTTCCATGATGGCTTCGCAATTCTCGGCGCGCATCTCGTCCAGATGTGCTGATTCTGGCGTTGATATGCCCGTTGCTTCGTTGTCGTTATCATGTTCATAGGGGTATGGGATGTATTCCGTGTTGTAATCCGGTGGCTGGGTTCCGTCCCACGATTGGTATTCCCATTCTGATTCTACGTCTGTAGTTGCGTCCTTGATTGGGTCCCAGTACGGGGTTCGTACTCGTGGTGGGGTCTCTTTTTCTGTGACTGGTTCTAGGTTGCCAGGGAACCTGATGCGTGTTGCACACAGCCTTTTATTTTGTCCCGGATAATAGTCGTTATCTCGTTTTCCGGACTCGTGTGTGTTACAAGTGTCTTCGTAGCATGCAGACCAGTGTAGTGAATCGTGTACTTTTGCCCTTGTTGCGTTAAGGGTTCGGTTTCCGGTAGTTACTCCGCTCTTAAGGGTGTCTTGCTGTTTCTTTCGGCATTCCCTGGCGAAGTGTCCCTTTTTTTTACAGTAGAAGCATTCTACTTCTTTCTTGTCTTTAGGTTTGCTACCGTCGTTGCGATGTGTAGCTCCCAATTCCATTTTCTGTGGCCCATAGTAGTTGTGATTGAACTGGTAGTGCTTCTTGGGTCTAGAGTGGTTTGGGGTGAATTTGTTTCCGTTATTGGGGCGAGGGTAGTTCCCTTTTCGCTCCATCTTTCGTTCCCATAGTCTGTTGTCAATCTTGACCGCTCTTTCGATATACGTGGCAAGTTCCTCAGGTCGGTCTTCCCGTGATAGTTCATCTTTGACATCTTCTTTGAGTCCTTGGTAAAATTGACTCATGAAGGCTTCGTCATTCCAGTCGAGTCTGTTGGAGAGTTGTAGAAATTCCGCAGCGTATTTATGAGCAGATCCTTGTTGTTTGAGTCGTTGGATCTGGATGTCGGTGGTTCGTTTCTCGTCGATTTGTCCGAATACGCTATTGATGGCTCGTTCAAAGTTTTTGAAGCTTCTGAATATCCGGCTGGTGTGTTCGTCGGGTCCATCCTCTCCTGGCTCAATGTAATCGGCTAGGATAGGTTCGAACCAAGCAAGTGCCTCTCCTTTCAAAAGGGTTCCGGCAAATTCCACTTGTTCATGTGGTTCCTGTATATTTTGGTGCCTAAAATAGGCCTTGACCTGGGTTAGAAATCCTGCGAGTTCAGTTCTCTTACCATCGAAAGGTTCTGGTTGTTTTCTTTTGTAAGTTCCCTGTCCTATCCCTCCATCCTGGAGCCTTCCTTCAAGTTGCTGAATTCGAGTCTGAAGGGCCCTAAAGGCTGCTTCGACCTGGTTAGGTGCTCCAGAGTTGGACGCGGTGGATGGGGTATTCTGGGGTGCCATTGTATTGCTCAGGGTAAATGACCGTTACCGAAGTTTGACAAGGTCTGAACAAGAGTGATCAAAGTGTGATAAACGCTACTGTCGTAGGGTAAAGCGGGTTTATGTTAGGCAGAGCGCTTGTGAAACTTTGGTAGTAGTCGTCGTGAAGTAAGTATCAACAATAGATCAATCAAGAGTGGAACAAGGTCTTGAGAGAATGTGAGTGTATTCTGTTTGATCGTGAGAGTTGATCACTGAAGAGTGAAAGCTATCTAGAGTAACGAGTGTCCTTATATACCTCTCCATCTTCACCGTGATCCTGAGTAGTCAAAGTAGTTGGACTACTTTGGCTACTTGTCAGAGTAGTGAGAGTAGTTGGACTACTCTGGCTACTCGGGTAGGAGCCTGAGGCAGGTGCCTGCTCCCTATCCGTCACGTGACCACCACTGCTCTCGGTGTCATCGTGTTCTTTGTCCTTTGAACTTTGGCTTTGGTGCCAAAGTTCCATAAACCTCTGCACCGCCCGTCCTTCAGGCTTGTTGACTGTGTACAGGGCCGTGGTGTCGTACATTCCGCGCTTATGGCGCGTGGCGCCTAGCTGTTTATAACATTAATACGCTAGTTTATATACTATACCTTATTAAATTCTAATATACTAAAACTTTACCTATTAAAATATAATATTTCTTATTAGTTATTATTATAATATTTAGTAGTTCTTTTACTATTAGTTATTACTATTAGCTGCTAAAATTTTAGAAAAAAATAATATTATTATAAGTATTAGAATCTACTCTAAAGTTTTATTAGAATCTACTTAAGGGTTTATACGTCTTAGTATTTTTTGTATAGGCATTTTATCGGAATGCACTGCATTCTGTCGTGGAATAGTATTAGGTATACATGTGCTGACTGTTTATGCTGCAGTAAATAGTGCGTCCTGCATAACCTTTAACATCGGCAAAGACTCGCGCTGCGTGTTATTATCTCGGCCATCCCGCTGGTCTATGACCTTTCCAACGTAGAGCCCGCCAAACCACCACCGAAACCATCGTCAATCGTGCTATTCCGTCGCGAACCCGATTACGTCGATCACCAGGCCTTAGAACCCGGATCCCCCAGAAGCGCGCAAAGCCGGTAGCGCGCGCTGCGTTAGCCGGGCTGGGCGGAGTCAGGTGAGTTTCCTTGCGTCCAGACGAATGACACTGGCGGTTTCTTGCCCGTGACAGATGACTTCGAACAGTAAAAGGGAGAGCGTCTCGGGCATTCACAGACAAATCGAACTCTATAGCCATTGAATGGGCCAGTGTCAAAGGACGCCTCGAGGCTTACGCAGATCTTCAGTTTGTTATCTGCCGTCGGACAGGATTGCATGTCACCGTACAGACCGACATGGGTACCTCGATGGAGCCGGGCACACAGCAATACTATCCCATCATTTCAATGGATCCTCGCAGCTACAATGCTTAAAAAGGCTTGCCTCCACCACAAATGGGGTTTTGGGGTTAGAGTGGCAGTTACTACTTTTAAAAGGTATTAGGTTTGACTGCTTGAGAACGTTATGGATATGGGTGACAGCCAGAGTTTACATCAAGTCTCTGAAATGACAAAAAGATGGCATACGTCTCGCAAGGATACCTTCGCTGAAGTTTTCGTTGCGTCGTGACTGCGGGCAAAGACCATTATTGGGATTTGGTCGTCTAGGTAAACGAAAAATTGCACTTGGTTAACTTTCTCAATTTCAAGTATAAACATCATCAGTCGAATGCACCGGCAACGTATCTAAAGGCAATATGGGGCTTGGGTAAGTTACTCTCGAGGCTGGGGATATCATTGCAATCGTTTCAGGCGCCTCGATACGCACGGTACTTTGAAGAGCGCCCCAATGCAGCCAAAGGATATATCTTCTAATCAGGGAAGTTTACGCTCACAGAGTCATGAATAGGGGCATGAGCATCTCGAGGTGTACCACTAATCTATAAGTCGATATCTTCGATGTCGTGCAATCTCATCGGTCGAAACCATCTTTTCTAGGTGGTCAGTGTCTTTCTTGAGTCACAGAAGGGGTTTGAAGATAAATCTGTATTAAGTCCTTTAAACACGTGGTTGACTAGCCTAACCAGCGAGCCATCTTCCCCACTGCTCCTAGAATTCTTTGGCTTCGACTGGTTAGCGACAGCGCCCCAGCATGGTTGCATGGGGAACAGTTTTGGAATCACACCACTTCGTCCAACAACGACTCATGCGCATGAGTCCTTTGACTTGTTACACTGCCAATTTTCCATCGGTGGCTTCCCTCGACCACCCATCCTGAATGGACGTAGAGGTGCGGCCTTGAATCCATACACAGAAAAGGTAAGTTCTTAGCTCAATCCTTACTAATCGGTTGTTCATAAGAGTCTGGTGATGGCTGTTGCTCGGATGCAGCGCGGTCTGGTCATTCAGAGGGGCTTAGAGCTTACAGGGTTCTAAAATAGTACTCCAACAACAAGATCACGGACAACTTCAGCCGCAACGAGGCTGACACTTTCCGCCATCAACCGGTCACGTCGGCTTCAGAATACTAGAGAGAGAGAAATTGTTTGCTATTGGCTCCGTCTGCTCACTACCTATCGTGCTGTAGACTTCCCCGGATACAACTAATGCCGAACTTTCAAGGCATTGGTTATTGGCTGATACTACTTTCTCAATACTATTTTTATTCTCGACGACTGCGTCTCTACTCCCATGGCCAAGTAGTTATTTGGAATGGCATGTCTCTGTGTCCCGGGAATCACAATATCCGTCTTGAAGTTCTATCTTGTCTCGGAAAGTAGTTTGCTTATCAGCACTAGGGGGATGGAGTCCAGCCATTGCTGTAGTATGGGGAATATAATGTTTATAATGCATCGAGTTTGTCCGCGAAATGAGAAACAAAATAACATTTAACTCACCATCAACCTTAAGAACTTACCGATTCAACTTTCTAAGTTTAAACTACCTATACACCACACAAACTCAACACTATGAAATCCGCTCTATACTTCTTAGGGGTTGCCCTTGCGGTTGTTGCCTGCGCTGCTCCTTATAAGTATGAATATAGAGCAAAAGACAGTATGATACTTATGCCACTTCTATCAGTCTTTCAATCACAATAGCTGACCATTGCAACCGTAGTTGATATTCTTAATTATGCACTTACCCTTGAGCACCTGGAAGACACCTTCTACCGTGAAGGCCTTACCAACTTCACGGCCAACGATTTTAAAGCTGCCGGTTATGATGAGAAGCTATATAGCCGCATCAAAGCAGTTGCCGCGGATGAGGCGACCCATGTTGAGTTTCTTACCGATGCAATTAACGCTGCTGGTGCGGATCCTGTCGCCGAGTGTACCTACACTTTCGGTATCACTGATGTTACGAGTTTCCTTGCGACTGCATCTGTTCTTGAAGGTTAGTGCACCTATTCCTATACCTTAAGCACTTTTCCTATACCCTTCCGTACCCTAACATATTGCTTAGGTGTTGGTGTTAGTGCATATCTCGGTGCAGCCGCTGATATCATGTCCAAAACGTATCTCACCGTCGCAGGCACAATTCTCACTGTCGAAGCTCGGCATGCAAGCTATATTCGCCAAAACACTGGCCAAGATCCATTTCCTCAAGCATTTGATAATCCACTCTCCCCTAATGCGGTGTTTACTCTCGCCGCACAGTTCATTACTAGCTGTCCTTCTTCTAATGCCCCCTTGCCCGTAAAAGCATTCCCTACTCTTACTGTTTCAATCAGCAACTACACATCTTCGTTGATTAAGGTAGGTAGCACCATCAGGCTTGCCACTAAAGAGACCAAAGATGAAGGGCATGTATACGCCGCTTTCATAGTTTTTACTGGACCAATTTTTGTCGATGCCGTACCTGTTGAAGGGGGGTACACTGTAACTGTGCCGGAGGGCGTTGCTGGCCAAAGCTATGTTGTTCTCACTTCTTGTGAGAATATCGCTACTGATGATACCATTGTTGCTGGTCCTGCTATTGTAGAGGTCTACTAAGTATTTTGAGGTGGCTCTAACTTAATTAATCTGGTTTTGTTCACGTATAAAGGACATTACGGGTACTACGTTCAGCAGTCAACGGGACCGCAAATTGTTGGTTACGGGCTTGCTGACTCACCAGTCGCGCAGGCTGCCAGGATTTATGGAAAATTTAACGACTGGTCCCATCACGAAGGAAATCCGGAGACGGTGTTTAGTAGAGATGAAATGCTGGACACGATCATGTTGTAGTGGCTCTCTAATTCCGGAACATCATCTGCTCGTTATTATTGGGATTGCGAGCTCGACTCAACCGCGAGGCCGATTGATATCCCGTTAAGGTGAGTTGGTTTGGAGGCGACACGACTTATGGTCCGAAGGAATGGTGCGAAAGATACTACAAGAACATTATCCATTCGAAGGAGGCAGAGAGAGGTGGCCACTTTGCGGTATAGGAGGTATTAAACCTCTTGGTTATAGAGATACGCGGGTGGAGAACTAAAATTAGGTGGCAGAGCATAAGCATAATCCGATTGTGTATACAAATCTGTATATGGTTCTCGGTCAAATTAAACTCGTGCTTATAGGATCCACCAAGTACGCGCGCTGTGGGTGGTAGTATTATGCTTATAACCACTTATCTCCTTCCGTCTTAGCTGAGGCTAAAGTAGTATAAAGAATATTTAATACTCTCAAGTCCATTATGAAGGACGTTAACGATGTTCAATCCATCTATTTGCTGCGTATACTCTTAGGTAAAATGAGAGAACTATCTGATCACTATGTTCTAGGATTGGATTCTAGCATAGATATTGCTAAAATCGATTCAAGCTCATGAAAAGGAGTTCGTCCCATACCACACTCCGTTGCAATGGCGAAGCGTTTTCCTGTTTTAGCTGCACTCTCAATTCGTATCCTCGTTCCCTCTAAGTCATCATAATGCACCAAACCCAGAATCAACTCCGTCGTCGAAGGGATATTTAGGTTTTGCAACGCTGCAAAGTACACTTCGTCCACCCGTGATTTGGGTACAGGCATGTGAATAAAGTTGACATTGCGGTCAGCTGCAGCAACAAGAGACGTAGCAATCTCAACCAGAAGACCCATATCGTTTGGTTCGACGAAATGATGATGTTCCACATCTCCGTAGCAAAGATGTACACCGCACTCAACATCTCTATCAACGGAATCTATCAAACGGACCAGACGCTGTAGGATACCTTGTTTGAGAGGCTCGAAAAATGGCATGAAGTGATCATCGGTTGCACCTTCTAGCATTCCGAACTCGGCTGCTATATCCCATTGGATGGCAAGATCTTCGTGTGGTATATTCTCTTGGATATTCTGAAGCGATCGAAGTAAGTTCGCTTCATAAAAGGGTTCGAGAAGCTTTTGATAACCTTTCGCAACCAAGCAGAGAACATTGATTGGAGTTGGTAGCGACACTTGAAATTTTATTCCTGGAGGAATGATGTTGTCCTTGCGAAGTTTAACAAACGTCTTATATGACTCAAGCGCATGTTGCTCGTAACCAGTTGACGGAAGTGGTTGAGAGGCAAGTGTCGCTTCCAAATCCTGCAGCTCATTTGTTGTAGGTAGCTTCTCCACTACCGCACTCGTTTGAGGATCATATTCACGGATGTCGTATCCTCGCAGAACGTGTGATATAGATGCAAAAACAGCTGATTGGAACATTACGAAGTAATTCCGATCTCCCGGTTCGCCATCTGGAATGCGGCGGAGACGACTAGGTAATTTGTTCAAGACTTCAACGAAGACGTCTCCTGTATGGGAAAGGGGCACTGATCCCACTAAGTGTACGCCGATAGCTTGTGGGTGCGGTGATGGCGACATTTTGTTGAGTCCTGTCGTGGTTGGTTCCTCAGTATGTATGATTGATGAAGCCGATATGTATTTACAGTAGAGTAGAATCTAGAGTAGGATTGAGAGCACGAATTTCAATGTAGAGCTGACGGGCTACTTAAATAGTTATGGATCGTAGAAAGACATTAAGAGTGATTACAGTACCTCGGATAACGGATGACATTTGTTATAAACGCACGTACACACTTTTCTTGCACTTAAACGATACTCTTGCTTAGTTCCGCTCTTTCTCTTTAACAGACTAGTATTTGTTCAAGTCCTCAATCTGCTCGTTCACCTGTCGCCAGATCATTTTGTTTTGTATTACGATAATTTATGAGCCGTTTGGCGCTATAATCATGATTAAGACAATCTAAACAACAACTGTATCTTTGTGTTCACTGCCGTTGTAACGGATCTGTCGATTTTGACTTGTCCTCTCCACTGAGAATCTGCTTGATCCTCATCGGCAAAATCTGTTGTTTATTCCCCAATTTACTCTAGATCGTCCCGTAGAAGCATTCTAGGCTAATGGTTAGGCGACCGTAAGCATAATAGGGCGTCTCGTTAGGCCAACTCGACGGCGTGAAACCTAATGACGCCTGAAAGACGGCCAAGGGCGGTTTTGTTAATTCAATCGGACTATTATGGTAACTCAGGCGCTGCCCGAAGATGGAAGAGGGGTCGTGTGAAGCTTTGATATATGTTTACCCAAGAATTGAGGAAGAACGCGGCACGAATGAGGATCAGCATCGGCAAAAGTGTCTCAAACGGTCAAACAAACACGGTCATGCGCCTAGGATACATGATGCAACATAAAGACCTGACGTATGCTGTGGATACGCTCGTATCTTATTTCAGTACCTGTCACTCTTTCCCGAGCTCTTACTTGTTGGGTCTGCGCCTCACGAGTCTTCCGGCCCCCACGCGTTATAATGACGAGTATACGGATAGTCCCGAAGATTCAACATCGGAATAGT
>Ga0115843_1028_pt1 | contig 12281 bp, 14 predicted proteins | sample InSIn4SAF170_2_FD_83857 | JGI IMG/M metagenome (GOLD analysis project Ga0115843, IMG submission 83857) | reverse complement strand
AACTAGTTTTGCGGCGGAACAGACTGCTTTTCCTTCCTCTACGACCACGGATAGTCCTTCTGAAGTGCCTTCGACAGAAACATTAGTCTTTCCTACTTTTACACCGTCTTCTATTGTTGAAGAATCCGCCGGTCCTTCAACCACTTTCATTTCATCAACGACCATCGAGATACTCTCTTCAACGCTATCTGACGAGCCAACTCCACCAACTCCCTCCGCAGCCACTCCATCGTCCGCCTCCTCGCCATCCCCAACACCCACCATATCCCCCCTCTCACCATGCGGCGCAACAAGCAACAGCAGCACAATCATGTTCTTCGGCACAAACTACCTAACATACTGCGGCGCTATTGGCACAAGTCCCGCCCAAACAGTCGGCTCGAACTGGGTGTCTTCCTTCCAGGAATGCATCGTGTCGTGCACGGCAACAAGTACCTGCAATGCGGTGATGTTCCGAGAAGCGGCGCCAAAGGATGGAACGTATTATTGCGTGAGATATGGGCGGTTGGGATGGCCTAGTGGCGAGAATGGATCGCCGGTGGAGGACGAAGGGTTGGGACTGGATTGGGTTGGTGTTTATGATGTTGCGTTCAAGATAGATACGCCGGGGACGATGATGCCTCGGTGAACTTTTTTCCCTTTTTTTTTCTAGGGATGTTGGGGTTATAGATTTCGTTTGAAGTTTGTGGACTAATAGACATTCTTTTAATTTCCTTTGCTCGTTTACGGTATCTTAGGTCCAAGTCCATATGCATTGAGAGGTTCTTGATTTTATTCATATGTATGGCTCCCTTTCGCCTAATCATGACACTATGCCATGCATTTCCAACTTGATTCTCCATTCCTCAGAAACTCATACATCAGGGAGGAGGTAGATCACAAAGGTTGTAACAAGCGAAGCAAGTAATGCCACTACGTATGACACACACTCTGAATCCTATGAGAGCAGAAATTTCATAGTCATACCTCACCTCCTCCAATGGATACCATACCGCGTTACCCAGTAGGAATACCTCGAGTTCTCGCGTGGCGAGTAGACTGAAATAGCAGCCTATTTGGGACTAGCGCACGATGCTCCACAATACCAGGTCAACTCCTCGCCTGGATTGACGGCTGGTAACGGAATAGCTGTGGGGCAACGATGATTCAATGGCAATAAGTGAAGAGACCTTGAACTGAAACTGTGACTGAAATGAGCTTAGCTATTTGAATTGCCTCGATGGTTGAATCACGGAGTTCACCGGTGACTGTTTTTATCCAGATCTGGCCCCCTTCGAGTGAGCAATCTCAAAGACATATAAGACGCACTCTCCCCTCCCTCCTTGAGTCCATTCCTTCTACAAAACCCCAACAACCTTTTCTCACCACTCATACATCCACAACTCCCCAACCTAATTCATCCAAAATGAGCACAATAAGCCTCGCGGGCGCAATGTCTCTCGACCAACGCAAGCAGGTCCGCAAAGACCTCCTTGCCCAAAACGACGCCTTCCTCGCCGCCCTCCCCAAAGTCGAGCTCCACGTGCATATAGAGGGCACACTAACCCCCGAACTCCGCTGGGCCCTCGCACAACGCAACAACATGACCCTAAAACTCGAGCGCACAGGCACGATATACACCTCCTTAGAACAACTTAAATCCTCCTATGAGATTGTAGAAACGCGCTCAGACGGTGCGATAGACAATGAAGAGGAGAAGTTTACCTTTTTCGAAGCGTATTATGGTGGGTTTGAAGTGTTGAAGACGGAGAGGGATTTTTATGATCTTGCTATGGGGTATTTTGAGAGGGTTATAGAGATGGGTGTGAGGTATTGTGAGCCGTTTTTTGATCCGCAGGGGCATACTAGGAGGGGGGTGAAGTGGGAGACTATGATGGGTGGGTTTAGGAGAGCGAAGGAGGTTGCTGAGAGGGATTTGGGTGTGAGTGTTTTTCTTTTACGGCTTATTTGTTGGCAGAAGTAGGGCGCTGATACGTGGATGTGACAGATTTCATCGAACTGGATCATGTGTATCCTTCGCGACCTATCTCCAGAATCCGCAATGGAGCACTACAAATCAGCTCTCGAGTATCGTGACCTTATCATCGGCATAGGTCTCGACTCAGACGAGCACGAGAACCCACCATCTTTATTCTACGACGTCTACGCTGAAGCAAAGAAAGATGGATTCCACCTCACTGCTCACTGCGACGTCGGATCAACAGATACCCTCGAAAACATCCATCAAGTAATCAGCAAACTTGGCGGATCTGGCGCTGACCGTCTCGATCACGGTCTCAACGCTGCGACGAGCGATGAGTTGATGACACTTATCAAGGAGAAGAATGTAGGCATGACGTTGACTCCGTATGGATATGTGCGACATCAGCCTTTGAATGAAGTGTTTCCTCGGATGGTTAAGTTGTTTAAGGCTGGGATTAAGATTACGGTTTCGAGCGACGATCCGGCGTATATGGAGGATAGCTGGATATTGCATAATTATCAGCTTACCAAGAAGTTCTGTGAGTTCAATGATGGTGAGATGGCTACGTTGGCGAGGTACGCTGTGGATATATGTTGGGCGTCGGTGGATGTTAAGGAGAAGATCTATTCTGAGATAGATGCTGTTGTGAAAAAGTTCGGCGTTTGATGCGATACTCATATAGTTAAGTGATATACTTTTCAGGCCGATGCACAGATTTTGAGTTTCCTGTTAGCTCAAGCAATGATGATTTTATGATGACTTCTAGAGCCCAATGATATCGAGTTATACCCGTGAAGACCACTGCTCCACGCCTCTTCTAACCGCCCTAGAGCATACTTGAACGGCCGACACCCTTGTATAGAGGTCATAGTAGCGATATAACGCTTCAACCAGTCTCTGTTTTCAGGAGCCATGCTACAGATACCCGCCTGGAAGAGCGGCCACGACATGGCGAGACTCAGCTGGCTCTCTGACGGAATAGCTTTGGCATGGTTGAAAATGTCAACGGACAAAGATTCTAGTCGTTGTGATGGCGATGCGGCTGGAAATAGAGTCAAGGTGTATAGTATGATTGCTATACGCCATACTTCTGTCAGGTGATACTGAGGTCCGGAGTGTATTTCAGGATGTTGCCAATTTCTTGATTGTTCTAGTAAATTGCCTACTTTCTCCATGGTTTCGTGTGCTGGGTTTATGACATCTTCTGAGGATTTGTATACCATAGTGACATCCGCGATGATACCGAAAAGATCGATAGGGCAGTGAAATACGTCGAAGCTCCATTTTCGATGATACTCGCTTGGCGAGAGGTTCAAGATGGCATGTATCTCACGAGAGGTGTATTCCGGAGGCCTAGATGAAGTTGTTGCGCCTAGCACGTCCAACCTGGCATCTGTGAGCGATTGTGCAGAATACTGTTGGAACATGACTCACCATATCAGACGTTGCTTGAAATAGTCGCTGTCTCCTATCTCGTCACCATGCAGTTTTATGATGGTAGCAGCTGCTTTGAGATGTGTTTCAAACTCCATACAGTCTCCAGAACACATCTTTGTTTACTCACATATCAGTAACCAATACTCAAACAAACGTAGGGAATCTACCAACATCTAGCTGTGCCAACATGAGTATACTCGCCAACGTCCCCAAATTTGTAGACTGAGACGGATCCTGAAGGCGTTGTCGCAACGATTCCGCCGCTCGAATGCGTAAAGCAAGACTCTGCTGGTCAAGAGCGTCGTCAACAAGTCGAGCAGCCAAGTGGCATGATGCTGAAGCCGCAACGGCATATCGGATGGTAGGCACCGTGTCGAGCATTGGAAGGATGTACCGGACGTATGGTTTCTCGCCGGAGTCGTCACCGATGTAGGCGATGGAGCTTAGTCCTTGGATGTCTGTAAAATTACGTCGTTGAGTTACTGAAGGTAGACTTGAGGGGCGGTTAGGAAAGGCGTACAGTAGGTTATCAATGCGTCTAAGTTCTCGGTTTCCTGAGGTCTTTGGAGACCATGCGTTGGCTCCTCTGAGACTATGCAATTAGACAATGGATCATGGAGATGTCCATGCTGTGTAGCTCTAGTGAATACTCGTGTGACGCTCTCTGATCCTGGAGATGCTGACGGGCCATCGGATTGCATGTCAAGGAGGTTGTCATTCGGTCGTTTCGTCTCATTCGACAGCAATTCCCTCTCCACTTGTGAGCGCGTGGGAATGGCAAAACCAGACACTTCCTCCACGACAGGACGACTCTTGCCAGCCAGCTTCCCTCTCGCCGCCACACCAGGCCAACGGGTTACGTAGCCGTCGCATGATACATTGCGTTTCCCGCAGCTCAAGCAGGCTGGGAGGGTACGGTCGCACTTCCTCCCTCGTTTTCGACAGTTCTTGCAGGCCGTGGGATGGAGCGAGGGACGAGATGCGGGTTGCATTGGGTTGGTATGATTGATATGTGGAGGTTGTGATGGAGATGAGTCGACGGAGCACGAGATGTTCGGGAATCTAAACCTAAAGTAGTTAGGATGCCCGGTTTCCATTGCTGAAGAGAGGTGATGCGGAGGAGTGAAGTAGTTGCTCTGCCATCGTCGAGGAAATAGTGCATGAGTTTCAGGCGATATTCCATGTTCACACCGACATACCGTACCTACAAACTGCAAGAAGACGAACATAAGGAGCATCCAGAGCGTATTTCTCTGTGCTGTTCCACCAGACCACAGGCAGAAGGTCCAGCCGAAGCGTTGCATCGCGGAAGCCTTCCGTCAGCTCGCAGATCTCCAAGTCCACGTTTAGCAAACCGGTTCAAGTAACAGCACACTAGCCACGGGCCGATCTCTGTCTCAAGCGTATCAGGCGTAAAACGGTAGTGGGCGACGAGTGCGACGACGCCGGGGCACACGCTGGGGGAGGGGGGGTTGCGTGCCCTCAAGCGCCCCCTCACGCGTCGTGCCGGGCGCTGGCGGTGACGACATGTTGCGTGCGCGCCTACATAACGTCAACCACCGCCGCTTCGTCTGCCTCATGTTTTCAGACATCCGGCTCCCCAGGACACCAAACACATCGGCAGCCGCTTCTTCGAATCGGAAAACGGAACCATGACCGGCAGCAGACGCACCAGCCTCGTCGACGATGCGGCCGCCCTCGCAGCGTTGGGCCACAGGCAGGAACTCCAGCGCAACTTTAGCATGCTGTCCATGCTTGGCCTCGCGTTCGCTATTTTGAACACCTGGACTGCGCTGTCTGCTTCTCTAACGCTGGCTCTGCCGTCTGGCGGCCCGTCTGCTGTCGTCTGGGGGCTAATTGTTGCGGGTGTTTTCAATCTAACGCTGGGTGCTTCGATGGCCGAGTTCTTGTCTGCGTATCCGACGGCGGGTGGACAGTACCATTGGGCTGCGCTGATAAGTCCTCCTGGATGGTCGCGGGTGAGGAATAGATGTCCAGTTGACTTACAAGATAGCTGTACTGACAAGCGTGATAAAAGGTCATTTCCTGGGTCACAGGCTGGGTCAGCGTATCCGGCTGGGTAGCTCTCTCAGCAACAGGAGGTCTACTAGGAAGCCAGTTCATCATGGGCATCATCTCCTTCTTCAACCCAAACTTTGCGCCTCAAAGATGGCACCAGTTCCTCATCTACGTCGGCATCACCCTGTTCGCCTTCCTCGTAAACACATACCTCACCCGCATCCTACCGCACATCACCAAGACAGCATTCATCTGGTCTCTCACAGGCTTCGTCGTTATAAGCATCACCCTACTAGCTTGCGCGTCGCCGGATTACCAATCCGGATCCTTCGTGTATCGCGAGTTCATCAATGAAACAGGCTGGCCGGACGGTTTGGCGTGGCTACTAGGTCTCCTCCAGGGCGCCTTCTCACTGACAGGCTTCGACGCCTGTGCGCACATGATTGAAGAAATTCCCAACCCGCAGCGTCGCGGTCCTCAAATCATCATCTACGCCATCCTCATCGGCATGGGCACCGGCTTCGTCTTCCTAAGCGTCCTCCTCTTCGTGCTAAAAGACCTAGACGCAGTACTCTCCTCCGCTGCAGGCCCTTTACTAGAAATCTTCTACCAAGCGACAAACAGCAAAGCAGGCGCAGTCTGTCTCCTCGTATTCCCCATGGTCTGCGTCATCTTCGCAGAGATATCAATAATGTCGACAAGCAGCCGTATGAACTGGGCGTTCGCACGCGACGGCGGACTTCCTTTCTCGCGTGTATTCGCGAAAGTGCATACTGGTCTCGATGTTCCTGTGAACTCTCTCATATTAACTACTGCTTTGGTTTTGATATTTGGGTTGATTTTCCTTGGCTCGTCCACTGCTTTTAATGCTATTGTTGCTGCGTCGGTGGTGGCGCTTGGTGCGTCGTATGGGATTCCGCCTTTGATACTCGTGCTGAGAGGAAGGAAATTGCTTCCTGCCGATCGAGCGTTTAAATTGCCGGGGTGGCTTGGGTGGACGTGTAATATCGTAAGATTCTTCTCTTCCTAGTCATTCGATGCGTTGTTCTAACATAATGTTTCACAGGTCGGCGTCCTCTACGCAATCCTCACAACGATCTTATTTCTCTTTCCACCCTTCCTACCCGTCACAGGCAGCTCGATGAATTATGCTATAGTCGCATTCGCCATTGTTATCATTGTGTCGATTGTGCAGTGGATTGTGGATGGTAGGAAACATTACCAGGGACCTCGTGTGGAGATGGAGGGTATTGCTACTGTGCCTACGCATACTTCTGGGCAGGGGGCGAATGGATCGGTGGTGAAGGATCGGGTGGGTGGTATTTAGTGTTTCGTCTGTCGGTGGAGAGGTTGGTGTTGGTTGGTTGTGTTTGTGCATTTCGATTCATTTGGTTGAGGTGACGGGAGATATATGCATCCAAGCAGTTAGAATTACATGACATACATACGTCAAGTACAGTGTATTAACAACCATACACGGTATATATAGGATCCTCGTCAACAGCAAATATCAAGTCTAAACCCTCCAACGTATCTCCTCAAAGTTTTGGCAATTTATAGGCACTCGTTAAAACTTGGTGGGAAAATTTGAGCAGTAATACGAGCAAGCTAGTTAGCTGTCAAATCACGGTTCACTTCGAAGCGCAACTCCAAGCATTCTCAACACAAATTGATACGTACTATTCACAAGCATTTTAAATGTGTATATACAAGAACATAACTACCATTGTCCCATCAGACTAACCAGTCCCACAAGACAAATCTTCCTCACCGACAGGTCAACTCAAGCATCCCATTCCATCAACCAAATTTGGTGACCTCCTCTCTCTCGCATCTAGCAAGCAGCGCTGGAAGGCACGTTGGAGCACTTGGTAGACTTCTTACCGCCGGTGACAGAGACACCAGACCAGCTCCACCCGGAGCAAGCTCCCGAAGCACAGAGCACGTAGATATCAGTTGCGCTGGAGGCGACGGTACCAGTGACCTTCTTAAGCGTCAAGCCCGTGATTGGGACGCCAGCGGTAGGGGTGCCAGTTGGGCTGCCGTTCTCGTAGTCCTGCTCGATAACGATGCCGTACTTGGTAATTCCAGAGAGTGTGATGTCACTATATGTAACGTCTGAGACGGAACCGGTTGCACCGTAGACTGTCTTTACGCGAACGCCGTTCTGGCTGTTGACGATCTTGTTGTTTGTAATTTTGACTGTTTTGACGACGTTATCGCTGCGTCCGCCGACGGAACCGATGGAGATGCCGTGGCCGCCGCTGCAGTAGCCGCCGGTAAAAGTGATGTTGGTGCCTGAGTTGATAGCGAGGCAGTCATCTTGGTTGTAGATTGTGGCGCCAGAGATGTAGATGTTTTCGGAGGAGCCCACGTCGAATGCATCGGTATTGTGGCCGAGCTCGTTGGTGTCGCCTGCGGAATTGTTGATCGTGACGTCGAGGACCTGTAGATCTGTGGCGCTGTTGATGCTGAATCCCTGGACGGGGGTGTTCTTAACGTTCAAGTTTTTGATGATGGAGTTTTTGAGGGAATGGGCGTAGAAGAACCTGGAGGTTACTCGTTAGTCACAAAAGGGAAGAAGAAGAGCGGATTCAATCAAACTCACTTAGGCTTGGTCTTTCCGCCGTTAGTTCCCTCTCCGTCCCACCACTTCGCACCGTTGCCGTCAATAACGTGGCCGGAGGCACCCTCAATGGTGATGCCTGTTCCAGAGAAAGAGACTAAAGGGCCCTCCCATTCCTTGTAGCCGAAGCTAGTGGTACCCTCGAAGATGACATGGGTATTGGCATTCAGCTTGGTCATGTCGAGCGTGGTGCCAGAGGGAACAGCGATGTTGCTGAGTACGATGGTGGCGCATGAGGTCTTGGATTTGGACGCCGATGCTGCGTTGGTGAACGTGCAGGTGGTGGCACGTTCAGCTAGCTGAGCGGCGGCAGTTGGAGCTGGAGCAGCCGGAGCAGCGGCAATAAAGGGAATGGCCCCGAGGAGAGCAAGGAAGCCGAGCATTGTCGGAGATGTGATGTGTCTTTGTAGAGAGTGTGTGAGGTAGTGAACGGATCTGTTGGGTGAAACGAAGGCAACGAATGGATGGAGCTGCTACTAGTGAGCGCTGAGAGAAAGTGAATGTGTAGAAACAAAAGATTGAATGAATGAACGAGGCTTGGCTTTGACAGGAACTTCCTAAGATTCTGGGCAAAGGCTTGACATCTTATATGCCGTTGCCACTCGGACTCGGCCATCGATCGTGTATATGAAGGGGCTACGATGCACGGTATGTGCACCAGGTCTATGGCCATCAGCTGAGTTAGAACGAATTCGCGGATCTGGAGACAGGGGTGGTTGAAGTAAAGCCAGATTAAGTCTCTATGCGGATCGCACTTTGATCAGTCACGGTGACAGGGTATTGGAGGGCGGCGATGCTCTGATTAGTGGGAAATGGATAACTCGAGGAGAAGTTTCACCCGCAAGCGACGTCCAAGCATCTCGCTTGAGCGCAATCTCGCGATTGCAATCTATTCCCGGCGCAACCAAGCTTTAGCGCAATGCTTGAGCGACGCTTGGCTGAGCTTGTCTTCGTTGCCCGCACGCTTGCTTCTCTGGATGGAGCGGGATATGGAGAATCGCGCGTATTGTGGGGGTCCTAGGGGGTGTTGTTTTTGTCAGATTGGGACTCCAGTGTTCGTTTGTACATGTTCTGGAAGACTAAGCATCTGCTGAAACATGGCCTTAGATGAGCACAGTCGAAGCAGCAGAACATGGCGTGTTTAGTCTAAGGAGATTCTTCCGGATGCTGCGGCCGTGCCCAGAGAAACACAGACGACGTAGAGAAACAGGAGAGAAAGGGGGAGAAAGGAGAAACGACTCCACCATCATCACCGCCGGGCGTGGCTGAGGCAATTCCCGAGCGCCGCCGCTAACAGCAACGTCACGAAACGGTGCAGTGACCACGTTGGAAAGAGGGAAAGACGATTCGTGATCCGATGGCGTCGAGGAGGAGTAATAAGGCTACTGGATTTTTCCGTCGACCTTTGCTCTGTTACCTTGCGAATTGGGGAACTTGGCTGTCCGGAATCTAGACTGTCCTCGTTAAAGGAGCGGAAGAAAGTGAGACAACCCCTTCTACAAGACGTGATAAACATGCAGATACCAGGTGCTTTATTGCATCCGTTAAGTCAAGCTTCCGACCATCTCAGGATGGCTGGTCGAAGCCGTTTTCAAGGAACACAAAGGGACATCTCACAGCCGCTATCTCTGTTCCCAACGCCCTCGAGGACGGAAATCTCCTTGGCGCTACTGAAGTATGAAACAGCCCGACAAACACCTTCGTATCCACTTCGTTATGGAGCTGTTCGTGACGTAGATAGTGCAATTATGCACGCCCCTACCTGTGCGACTCCGACTCCAACCCGATTCCGAGTTGCTCGCAAAGATACATTCGAGATTGTGCACACGACGCTGATCGGATGCGTTTGTGAATACAAAGCCCCTCAACGCGCCTCTTTGTCAGTTGCTGGCTTCTGATAGGTGGAAGTGCAACCATTAGAAGCCTATAGCATAGGGTCAACAGTGGAACCAATGCCACAAGCATCAGTCCAACTCGCTACAACGATTATAAGGCCTTCGATTCGCATGGCAGGCCCTTCAATAGATGACGGCGTTCTGAACAAGATAGAAGGAGAATATCTTTGACTTTTTGAAATATCTTTAAGCAACTTGCGGTCGTAATAAATTCTCTCTAAACCATGTTCTTCTCCACTCGCGGTTCATCGCCCTCGCAAGACACCGCTTCGCTACCACTACTACCTGCCCGTTGGACAGGAACTTCTGCCACTGGCGGGACTAGCACTGCTGGCTGTATCTCTTCCACTTCACTCGTCGAGGGCGCAAGAAAATGCTGGATCTTCTCAAGGAATTTCTCAAAAACAGATCGGAAGGTGATGAGACACACCGCAATGATGCCCACGCCAGGTTCTATCGTCGACCATATCGCCAGGTTGGTGCCGTTCCCTATTTCTACATGTCAGCATATTTTCGACGGAATGCGACGGAATATGAAAGGAATCCTGCATACACATGAAAGCATAGAGATTCTGCAGGCCCCCAACATATTTCAAGCGAACGATCGAGCACGCACTTGCACTGAACAGAATAAAGTCAGTTCATCATTATCGACCGTTCGAAAAAGCCCCATACATACCCAACACCAATCAAGAGAATGAAAAACGCAGCACCCTTCGTCTTTCGATTCAACTCAGACGAATAGAGCAACGAGAAAGGGAACAGCGCAAACGACCAATCAGCCACCGTCGTCGAGATTGCATGCGCCCATGTGAGTCCCAACGTCGCTTTTGCGGGCATACATTTCCCGTTTAGCGAGCGCTCCAGGTAATTATGTGGAACACCGCATTGGAAGACGATTATGAGTAAGAACATGACGCCCAGCAGAGTTACGACACCCATTGCCACGCGGATAAGGTTGCGATGCCAGCGCTCGAATGCTAGGCGGAGATAGAGAAAGCCGAGAGAAAGTTTGAGGAATATGTGGACGACGACGTATATGGATTCGGCAGCGACGACCATCTGTTGGTTTTTGTTAGGTTTTGGGTACGAAGGTGGATCGAGAGGAGGCTCACTTCGTAATGCGATTTGATACGGTCGAGTGAGAGGGCTTTTGTTGGCGTCATCTCAGTGAACTTGATGATGAGCGCACAGTACGCTGAATAGAACACCTGAATAACATCAGTAATGTATAAACGAAGAGTAAGTTTTAAGAAAGCTCACCATCGCCAACAGCAGCGTGTAATCATCCTTTCCAACAGCCTTCAGCACGCGCGTTCTCACGTACATCCGCGCCAGGACGAAGATCCATGTCAGGATGATGAAGGACACGCCAACATCATGCTGCACCACCATCCGCCGAGCGATGTCTTGAAGATGCAACATCGAATCCGAGATGGATGGTTGCAACGAAACCTGGGGGATTCAAGACTTGGTCATTGACGTTCCCAGGAGGGAGGAACCGAAGGCATTTGTAGCTGCCAGCAATTGCCTTCCCGATGCGCAGTCCCTGGATCGCCTCAGCGATTCAGCTGGGACTGTCCGAAACCTTAAGATTGTGTGGGAGCCAGGCCAATGCATTGCCACGTACGCATCTACCGTGGTTTGCCGATCTTGTCTGTGGAAGAATTTCAGGACGTTCTGGAAGCCATGGAAGACCGTGTATACCTGGTACGGGATGTCCGACTGTCGCTGTTTCGTGAGTAACTGGACGATTTAGGAAAAGAAGGATTGGTATTTTCTAGGATGTATGAAGAGTGTTCTCCATTAACCATCCTCGATCATCGCGCATGATAGTCAGAAGTTACACGCAGTACAGCGGACAGTCTGACATTGATTTCGTATTACGGAAACACAATTAAATCCATTGACCGTATCTTGGATGACACTTCCATTGTTGTTCTTCGAGGCAATCACAGTATCTAAATCATTCCACCGTTTTGCAGCGTGTATGTCGGTCCGACTAGAAACGGTACTGGCTTGCATTTCTCAACGATCGGGCCGTTTGGCCAACCCTGGACCATATCCACAGTTCGTTTATCGGAGATCGTGAGAAAACAGAAAGGCTCGATGCTAGTGGAAAGAGTTGGTATGGACCGGAACCATACGAGCAATATCCCATGGCTTTGGCAGCTTCACGAAGCTCGACAAGCCGGTATGGCTCTACTACCAAAGTTAGAAGTCCCACCCAACATTTGATTCCAAATCCAGGGAATCAATCAGGCAATTTTTAATTGGTACGACTTAGACGCACGTTGGATTCATTTCCTTAGTCCACAACTATCTCTCGCATACCACTCCA
>Ga0115843_1027_pt1 | contig 12396 bp, 15 predicted proteins | sample InSIn4SAF170_2_FD_83857 | JGI IMG/M metagenome (GOLD analysis project Ga0115843, IMG submission 83857) | reverse complement strand
CGAAGAGCTCGTCTTGGAGAAACTGTACCGCCGGATCAGTAAACTTGCGAACGACACACGCGACTATGATTTCGAGTTCCTCTTCATTAACGACGGAAGCCGCGACAAGACACTCTCAATCCTTCAGGAGTATGCCGAAATAGATACACGGGTCGCCTATGTAAACCTGTCTCGCAATTACGGCAAGGAAATCGCCATGATCGCCGGCTTCGATCATGTCCGTGGTGATGCGTGCGTGATCATAGACGCTGACCTGCAAGATCCACCGGAGCTTATCCCGGAAATGATCAAGTACTGGCAAGAAGGGTTCGATGACGTCTATGCGCGCCGTGCCAGCCGGATGGGTGAAACGTACTTCAAAAAGCTTACGAGCAAATTGTTCTACCGCACACTACAGACGGTTTCCCGTATTCCCATCCAACAAGATACCGGTGACTTCCGCCTCTTGAGTCGTCGCTGCGTTGAGGCACTCAAACAGTTCCGTGAAAGCCAACGCTACACCAAAGGGTTTTTCAGCTGGATCGGCTACTCTAAAAAAGAAATCATCTACGAACGGGATGCCCGGGCTGCCGGTGAGAGCAAATGGAGCTACCTCAAACTAATCGATCTGGCGATCGAAGGTATCGTTTCGTTTACTGTCGCACCACTGCGATTTGCAACATACTTGGGAGGTGTCGTAGCAATCTTCACCTTCGTCTACCTGATCTACATCGTTATCCGTACTGCCGTGTGGGGTACGGACCTTGCCGGATACCCTTCTACATTAGCCGTCATCCTTTTCTTAGGCGGCGCGCAGTTATTAAGTCTCGGTATCATCGGTGAATACGTTGGCCGCATATTCAATGAAACAAAGAACCGTCCGCTCTATTTCATTGACCAATACCACGAATCTGGTGACGCCGAGTCAAAGGTACATCATCGTGGCTAAACGCGATCACACTCAACTCGTTCGATTCGGCACGATCGGGGTCATCAATACGGCACTCGACTTCGGACTACTCTTTTTACTCACCTACGGTGGCGTCAGTCCGATCCTCGCCAATTACCTGTCGACCGCGGCCGCATTCATCTTCAGTTTCGTGGCGAATCGAAACTATACCTTCAAAGCGAGTGGTGAAAAGTTACGTCGACAGCTCATATTATTCTTCATCGTCACTTTCTTTGGATTATGGGTACTTCAGCCACTCATCATTTGGACCGTCGATATCATCTTTGCCGGCTCATATCTTGATGGTTGGTTTGTCCTCCTGATCGGTAAGCTTGCGGCGAGTGTCGTGACGTTATCGTGGAATTATGTATTTTATTCGCGTATCGTCTTCAAAAAGAAGAATTTGGAAGGCCCTCTTAACTAGCTCATGAAAATAGCCATCGATGCCCGCATGATCAACAGCTCGACGGGCCGTTACGCCGAACGGTTACTCCATTACCTCCAGGAACTCGACACCGTCAATACCTACACTGTTATCGTCCCAACGAAAGATCGCGACTACTGGACCCCGACCAATGCGAACTTCAACGTAGTCACTACTGATGTTGACTTCTACTCATTCGCCGAACAAACCACCTTCTATACTTTCATCGAGTCGCTCAATGCCGATCTGGTTCACTTTACGATGCCCCAGCAACCGGTTCGATACAAAAAACCGCATGTCACGACTGTGCATGATTTAACCCTCCTAAAGACCTATAACTCCGATAAGAACTGGTTCGTCTATCACTTCAAGCAACTCGTCGCGCGTTCAGTTTTTAAAATAGCGGCCGAATCGTCACGTACGGTCGTTACCCCGAGCGAATACACGAAACAAGAAGTCCAGACTTACTTTGGCATTAGCCCCGAGAAGATTTCCGTAACCTATGAAGCGGCCGACAGTATCAATGCCGCTCCAATCCCCTATACCCTCCCGAGTAACGAATATCTGTTGTATGTAGGACAACAAAGTGATTATAAGAATATACGACGACTGGTTCTTGCTCATCAGGAATTAATCAAAAATCACCCGAAACTCCACCTCGTACTCGTCGGTGGAAAAAACAAAGCCCTGCGGACGAACGAAGCGTGGGTGCAGAAGAATAATTATCAACAGGTCATATTCACCGGCTTCGTTGATGATGGACAACTGAACTGGCTCTACGCCAATGCAACTTGTTACGTCTTCCCTTCGCTGATGGAAGGGTTTGGGCTACCGGGACTCGAAGCGATGCGCGCCGGTTGTCCCGTTGTAAGTAGTAATGCGACGTGCCTGCCAGAAATCTACGGTAATGCCGCTCATTACTTCGATCCTACCAGTATCGCCGATATGACGGCAAAGATCGGTCAGATCCTGACAGACGCAGCACTTCGCTCAACACTGATTAATAATGGTACTGTCCGGGTGAATGAATATTCATGGGAACGGACGGCACGCCAAACGCTCGCGATTTATGCGGCTAGCGTGTCTGAATCTTCGCAAGCAGCGTAATCAGTAAAACGACGACATAAATCGCCACCGCCTCAAAGCCGAGAATCTGTAATATATTCATACCTCTGAACATATCTTGCGTTGCGGCAATTTGCCATAGACTGGCCGGTATCAGCACCAAACCGTACAGCGCTTCAATAATCACCGGTCGGGCGCAGTTACGAACGATGATTCGTCGGGCATAGCCAAGCATCGTCAACCCTATCACAACCGCTAATAGAATCCCGATATACACCGTTGCGGAGTTGACCGCCACGATTGCCGTACTCGCCTCGCTGTTGTAGGTATAGAGCGATACGAGGACGATCATCATATAAATCGGTAAAAAGAGTAGCAAGGACAGATAAAAAAACGGAATCGTGAATTTTACCGGCTGGCGAGCATCCATGCCGTGACTGTCTTGTGGCTGAGGATAAAGTGTTTGGAGCGTCGGACGTTCCTTATTATTAGGCATGTGCTTATTATAGCGCGCTGTATCTAGATCTTCGTAATAACGATGTGACGGTCACGGCCTTCACCTTCGGAGTGAGTCGTCAACCCTTCCGTAGAGTCGATAACGTGATGCACGGTCCGACGGTCACTGGCGTTCATTGGTTTGAGGTTCATGGGAGTTCCGGTAGCTAAGACATCATTCGCCCATTGCTGGACTTCGTTACTAAGCCGCTCGGCTCGTTGTCGTTTGTAGTCGGCTATATCGATACTGACTCGCGTCAGTTCAGCGTCGGCAGCGCGAAGCGCCCCGGCCGTTATTTGCTGAAGGCTCCGGAGTGTTTCCCCACCCCGACCGATCAGGAATCCGCTTAATTCACCCATTGGTACGCTCATTTCAATCACCTCGTCGGTCTGTTTGACGTGAACTTCCGCGTTAACGCCAAAAAAGGACAGGACGTCCTCGAGGTATTTTTTAGCGAAGGCTACCGATTGTTCCGCAGTCATGACTTTGCCTCGGTATCAACCACCTCGGCTTCCCGGGCTGCCTTTGCACGCGCTTTCGCCGTTGCCTTTTTGCCCATTCCCTTTGGTGTTTCAACACTTTCAATCATTTCTTCGGTGTCTTTATTAAGGAAGTAGCGCTGCTGCATAATCGCTACAAGACTTTGCACGGCGTAGTACAGCACTAATGCACCAGGAAGGTACACCATAAAGAACAGGACGATAATCGGCATGAAGGTAACCAGACGGCGGCTCATCAGCGCACTGATTTCGCTCTGATCAATCGTGTCACCTTGTGCTTGCTCTTTTAGTACGTCACGGAGACGACGGCCCGATTCGATGTTCGGCAAGATTTGCTTTGATTGGATGTATTGGAAAAATGCCGTCAAAATGGCGAGTACGGCAATTGGCCATGATTGTAACGCGGTTTGAGTAAGGTCGAGGACGCCGAACAATCGTTCGTGGAAGTTTGACGGGTTCTGTAGGATGCTTTCGATGGCCGGTATATTGTGGTAAAACCCATAGGCATAGGTCGCAATTTGGTCGCGCTGTTCGGTTATAGTTTTGAGTACGGTAAACAGAGCAAAAAGGATTGGGATTTGAATCAGGAGGATCCAGATAGAACTGAAGACTTTAATACCCCGCTCCTTGTAGAGCTCCATCATCAACTGACCTTCAAGGGTACGGTTTCCCTTTGCCTTGACCTTTATTTTTTTGAGTTCCGGCTGGATAGAGCGCATCAGCTTGGTCTGGTGGAGCTGACGGCGGAGTAGTGGCCAGAGTGCGAAACGCACCGCGATACTCAAGATGATAATGGCGACACCGAAGTCACCGACGATGGCGTAAATTCCAAGCAACAAGTTAAATAACGGCTGTACGATCACGCGTTCAAATAAGTTCATAGTTATCCCCTATTTTAGCATGGTCAGGCTTATTCCGACAGCAGACCGGCCTCGGTTAAGCTGCGGAGGACGCAGTCTTTGAGTTCGGGGTGTTCCATCGTAAGCAGGTCGGGGCTCGTTACGATAAATACCACGTCGTAGACACCGGTAAGTTCGGGCAATACGAGGCGAACGACTTCGTATACACGTCGCCTTACCCTGTTACGTTTGACTGCAGACTTGAATACCTTTTTGGAAATACTGACGCTAAACCGGGATTGTTTGCGGTGCTTATTATTGGTATAGCGCAACGTAACGACGCGCGAACGGATCGTCTCCCCATTTTTAAAGACGTAACGCAGGCTACTGTGGCCATGAAATCTGTTTTGATACGCGAGCATTATATATATTGTAGTCTAAAGTTCCGAGATATGATTCGACCCGCTGAGTGCGGGTCGAGGGAGTCATTTAGATTGAGAGTTTTGCGCGCTTTTTAAGGCGGCGAGCTTTCAATACAAGGCGACCGGCCTTGCTAGCCATCCGGGCGCGGAATCCGTGGACGCGGGCGCGGTGGCGGGTTTTTGGTTGGTGAGTTCGTTTAGGCATAACTAAAGAAGTACTATACACTAGTTTTCCTCTGTTGCCAATACTCGGGCTCCTCATGTGGCATCACTTGCTAAAAAGTACGGACTACCAGAACCCCATTACACGCGGAAAGATTCATACGAAGGTATAAATCTTTCCGGTTGCATTCCGCTTTACGTTCGGGCAGTCCGTACTTTTTAGCTCGTTCTGCTGTGGATGAGCGAGGCTAGTATCGGAGGGGTGCGGTGGCGATGTAGATGAAATAAGCGAGGCTGGGTAATATGTAGGCATAGATTGAGAAGCGAGACAGCTCGGTGTGTTTAAGTACAAGGGTTGTGATTAGACCAATTACAAGAGTAATCCCGCCCGTAAATAATCCGTATATCGCGCCGAGTATTATTGGTATTAATAGGCCAAAGTACGCACCATCGATATATGCCTGTATATAAAAGAGGACTGGGAACGCAACTACCGTCATGATGAACGTTAGCCAGATCGTGAAATGTCGATAGTTGAAAGTTTTTGTTTGAATGTCGCTCATGCAAAAAGTATACACCGATAGCGTCGCTTCCCTACAGTGGCTTCGCGAACTTGAGAAAGGCGTATCTGTTATGACTAAATACTAAAGCTTGAACAATCTCATAAATCCTTTCCGCGTAATCAAACTTATCCACCAACAAAGGCACTCTATCCACAGATTCGTATCTGTAACCAAAACCTGTGTATAACTCCCACTCCTTTGCACACCTCCACTCATAACTCCCTTTTAGGGTTGTGGAAAACTGAATCGGGCGCTATAGTTAGTCGTAGCAAAAGCGAGGAAAACCGGGCGGGCCACATATGTGCATCACGTAATACTACCTATTACTGATCACGTTTCTGGTTCGCTCTTTATTGCTACATACGGGTAATGTTACATCGGGGGAAATAGGAATGAATCAGACCGTCAACCAAACACTGTGGCAGACAGTCTTGGGTGAAATCGAGCTAAGCGTGCCGCAAGGTACGTACGCCGCCTGGTTTGCGCACACCCAGCTTATCGACCAATCGGCCGACTCTGCGACTGTCTCGGTCCAAAACGCATTCGCCCGAGCCCAGTTCGAAAACAAGTACGATGGTATCGTCCGTGAAGTCTTAAAAAAGAATAACGTCAACGTAACCCGCGTGACGTACGTAATAGAAGGCTCGAAGAACCGAGCAAGCGAAGCCGAGCGGCACGCCGATACGCTTCGCGCTCCGGGCCGCGCTACCTCAATCGGCTCCAGTCTCCCAATCCAAAACCAGCAACGCGACACCGGATTCGGAAATGGCTCACTAAACCCCAAGTACACGTTTGATTCCTTTATTGTCGGGTCGAGTAACGACTTGGCTTTCGCTGCCTGCCAAGCGGTCGCCGCTAACCCGGGTAATAAATATAATCCGCTCTTTTTATACGGTGGCGTAGGTTTGGGTAAAACCCACCTTATCCAGGCGGTCGGCAACGAAATCGTTCGAAACAACCCGAACGCCCGCGTGTTATACATAAGCGTCGAAACCTTCGTGCGCGAATTCCTTGATTCGATCCGTTTCAAAAAGAAGGGATTCAGCGACCACTACCGTAACGTTGATGTTTTGATCGTCGACGATATGCAATTCATCGCTGGTAAGGATAAAACGCAGGAAGAATTCTTCCACACCTTCAACGACCTGCATCAAAGTAATAAGCAAATCATCATCACCAGTGATAAACCGCCAAAAAGTATCCCTACCCTGACCGAACGGTTACGCAGTCGATTCGAATGGGGTATGTCGATCGATATTCAAATGCCGGACTTCGAAACCCGTAGTGCCATTATTGAAACGAAAGCCGCGAGTAGCGGAATTACCCTCGAGCACGACACGGTCGAATTCTTGGCGAATAATATCAAGACGAACATCCGTGAACTCGAAGGTGCGCTCAATCACCTGCTCGCCCACGCTGAGATGCGCGGCGTCACCCCGAACATAGAAATGGCCGAGGGGCTGCTCGGTAACGTGCGCGCCACGAGGCCACATCATGTGACTCCCAAACAAATTGTGGAAAAGACATCCAAGCACTTCGGCATCGCCAGCACGGATATCCTTGGCGCTAAGCGCGATAAGCATATCGTTGTTCCCCGGCAGGTCGCCATGTATTTGTTACGAAGCGAGCTGCACCTAAGTTTTCCTAAGATCGCCGTCGAACTCGGTCGCAAAGATCACACGACAGCCATCCACTCGGTCGAAAAAATTGAAAAAGCAATCAAACTGGACTTTGTCATTCGCGAACAAGTCAATTCGATCCGGGAGAAGCTGTATGGGTAAAATCCGTGAAATAGCCCTGCGTAAAACCTGTGGTAAACATGGGGACGAAGGACGGGAAAAGCCTGTGGGTGCGTATACACAGCCTATCCACAGTATGCGTGGAAAAGACGATCAAACCACACGTAGCAACGGACAACCCACACGTTACGCACATTTCCTCCCCCACTTTTCAACCGGTTCATACACACGCAAAAATGCCTATCGACCTCTGGAAAATCGCCACTTATACCCATTATCCACACCGCCTACTATTACTACTACTATATTTATATAATAAGGAGAGAAGAAACAATGAAGCTGTCCGTAACTCAAGAGAACCTGAATAAAGCCCTCAGTGCAGTCAGTCGGGTAGCTAGTAGTAAGACACCGCTTCCCGTGTTAAACAATATCTTGCTCCGCACGGACAACAACCGATTAATTGTTGCCGCGACCAATTTGGAAATTGCAATCGTCCAACACATCGGCGCAAAGGTAACGACGAATGGAGCGGTTACCGTTCCTGCCCGTTTGATGACCGAATTCATTTCGAACCTTCCGAAGGCTAATGTGGAGTTGAGTTCCGAGCACGCCCGTTTGTCCATTGTGTCTGGTAACTTCTCTTCAACGATCAATGGGGTTGAAGCAGAAGAGTTTCCTGAAATTCCAACGATTACCGACCCGACAACCGTCAGTGTGCCAACCGATGTATTCAAGCGAGCAGTCAGCCAGACGGTGATTGCCGCCAGTAGCGACAGTACCCGCCCTATCCTTACGGGGATATATATCCACAGTTTCGAAGGTAACCTGTACTTTGTGGGGACAGATGGGTATCGCTTGAGCGAGCGCAAGATCGGTCCAACCGATAAAACTGTCAATGCTGTTGTACCTGCTACAACGATGAGCGAAGCGTTACGAGTCATTCCCGATGGGCTCGACACTGTCGACATTCAGTTTGATGAATCACAGGCGTACTTCAAACTTGGCGACGTTGAAGTAACAAGCCGTTTGATCGACGGTGCCTTCCCTGATTACCGCAAACTTATCCCCGAGCAAACCGAAATTACGGTGGATATCGAAAAATCGGAACTGAACCGGATCGTGAAAGTCGCGAGTCTGTTCGCCCGAGAATCCGGTGGGAGTATTACCCTTAAGGCTGACGAAGCGGCAAAGAAACTAGTAATTAACTCCGTTGCCAGTCAGTTGGGTGAAAACACGAGCGAGGGGGATGCCAAGGTTACGGGTGACGGTCATGTGACGTTGAATTCCCGGTACGTTCTGGAAGCTCTCGGAACCATAGACGCGGACTCCATTCTATTTGGCTTCAGCGGACGCCTAAGCGCCGTGGTGCTACGTTCGACTGCAAAAGACCGTGACTACCAACATATCGTGATGCCGCTCAAGAGCTAGGCTTAGAATGCTTAAGACGATCACGCTCGCGCACTTCCGCTCTCATTTGGATTCACGCTATATATTCAGTAAAGGCCTGACGGTTCTTACAGGCCCTAACGGAATTGGCAAAACGAATATTCTGGAAGCGATATATATCCAAGCGCGTGGCACGAGTTTTAGGGGCTCGGATTCTGAGATTATTGAGCATGGCGCGGAGTGGTATAAAATCACCGCCGAATACAGTGGCGGCCGAACGAGAGTGGTGCGATACGAACCCGAAAAGCTGGCCGCCAAAAAAACCTTTGAAATCGGGGGACTGAAAAAACAGCGACTTGCGCCGCTGCAAAAAATGCCAATCGTTTTATTCGAGCCGGATGATCTTCGCTTGATTCACGGAAGCCCAAGTCGCCGCCGTGAATTCCTGGACAGAGTCTGTGGATCGCTCGATTCACATTACACTACCCTTCTCCATCGTTATGAACGGGCGCTGCTCCAACGGAATAATTTATTAAAAACCGGTATAGCCAGTGACGATGAACTTTTTGTGTGGGAAGTTAGCCTGGCACAAACCGGTGCGGCGATTATTACCGGCCGTCAACAATTGGTTTGGAATATCAACGAACGACTCAGCGATACGTACTGTTCGATTGCCCACGCGCCAGGTTCGGCGACGATCAGTTATGGCTTCCATGAAACCAGTACGAGCCTGGAGCAACAATTGCTCTCTCTGCTGCACGTAAGCCGCTATAACGACCGTATGCGGGGATATACGAGTGTCGGTCCACATCGCCACGATATCGACATTCAATTAAATGAAGCAGTAGCCGAATCGAGCGCTTCGCGGGGTGAAACGCGAAGCATTATTTTGGCATTAAAATTCATTGAAGTGGCGCTGCTACAAGAAAAATACGAGGAGCCGCCATTGCTGCTCCTCGATGATGTGTTCAGTGAACTGGATGTGACGCGCCGGACTTCCCTTTTGGAACTGGCGCACAGTGTGCAGACGATTATTACGACGACTGAGCTACGCGAGGATATGCCTGCGGAGGCGAAGCATATTAGCGTTGTTCAATAGGAGTGCCGGAGCCGCCGCTCAAAGAATTTTTGCTATTCGAACTGTCAAACATCTCCGCGCTGTATCCGGATTGCTCATTAATATCTTTTAAAATGTTATACGGCACCTGCGGATAATCGTATTTACTAAGGCTTATCTGTGGATACGCAACTATCTTCCACGCATCGTTACTTTTTTGTAGCAGAACCCTGTATATGTCCGGACGATCGCTTGGACCGACGATCTGAGCAAGAGTCGTGCCGTACCACTGACCCTGACCGTATAATTTGCCACTTCCTACCGTGTACTGCTTTATAATCCCTGCGTATTTAGTGGTAATGACATTGTTGATTGCAGATATTTCCGACGGGAGCAATGCCGTGAGCCGTGACTCAGAATAGTTGGGATTAATCGTGACGGATACTTCCTTACCTTGAACCGTGAAACAAGACGGCGCCGTGTCGTATGCATTGTCGCTAGTGACGCTGCAATATTCCCCATCCTTGAGTGACAGAGTTGTACTGGAACTAATTGTCGAAATGGTTTTTTTGTCTTTATCGGCTGAATTATAGAGTGAAACGGAAACGCTATTTGGGTCTGAAATTGTTATTTTATGGTAACTCAAAACGATACTGAGGATTATTAATCCGGCAATAAATACCAGTGCTACTACGATCGCGAAGATAATACGTTTTTTATTCATATGCTTTAAATGGGCTTTCGTATGTGAATTTTATCTTATAATCCGTCGGTTCGACACCCATAGTGCGGAGTTGTTGGATCGCCGCGTTACGGAACTGAGCAGGTGCGTCGATCGTAATCGTGTTATCACTGACGGCAGATATGGTATAGAGGTCGTTTGAGTACGGTAAGGTTGTACTTTCGCCTGGACCGTCTGTTCCCGTATCTTTAGGTAGGACTGAATTAATTATCGAACCTACCGCTATGATTATCACTACGAACATTACGAGAATGATTGCAATAACAGTTGCTGTTTTATGTCTGGTTATAAAGTTTTCTAGCATAGTAATCAGTATAATCCTTAAGTATTTTCACAACCACCATAGTTGATAGGAATTCTACATTTCAGGGGTGGATCAGCATCTGCTGGGACATCAACGTGGAGGTGGGAGCATTCATCAGGAATCCGGCGTATGCTATCTGGGACGCCGATAACCGAGGATGGCAGGCTACAAGGTTTTCCGCCAGGAAGATTTGTTACTTGGCCAACGGTCGAATTAGGGACCAAATACGGCTTTATGAGGCTGATAATCAATTTTGCACCCTCAATGCTATACGGTGATATTCCATCGATTGGACCCAAGTCAAGTGCACTCCCATTGCCTGCGTAATGTCGACTTACCTCTGTTTTATTGCCGCCCACATCGTCACTACAGCCACGGTTACTACTATTGATTGTAATTTTATGGTTCTCGGTTATTGCGGCGATCATTTTGAGTATGACTATGCTCATGCCACATGGTAGGTCATTGCCGTTGTTCGAACCATTGGCGATATCCTTTATAATTTTGCAGGTCGTATTCGTCGGCTCGTCCCAACAAGTCATATTCCCAGTAGCAAGAATCTGTTTCGCAATCTCCACCTTTGATCCGTTTACCGCTCCCCCTCCGGCCGCTGCACAGCCAACCGCGGTTGTTGAATATTTAGCGAAGAGTTGGGCGGCGGTAGCAGCCCGGACTCCGGCGGTTGCATCGATGTCGGCCGGAACTTCGAAGCTATATACCCATAGATTAGAAGCACTGGCAGTAGATGTTTGCTGCAATAGGGCTTTCCATTCCGTCATTCCCTGGTAGTTACCTGCATCAATGCGACTGACGGCGTTAGGGTTGACGGTTCTGTTCTTCGTTTCGGTGACCAAAAAGTTAAGCTCGGCCAATAAAAAGGCATCGTTATCGGCTACCCCCATCGAGGTGCCAGTCGTAGCATTTTTTGGTATATATCCATCGGCCGCGGTTGTGTAACTACTACTGCTTGTACCGATTCCACCGCCTTGCGTACTGTAATTTACGTTATAGTATTTTGTCATTATATCGGGGATGCTTTTTTTAAGGCTCGTTACGAGAGTCGTCCTTCTACTATCGGTCCACTGCACGATTCCGTACCCGGCGTCACCAAACGCTTTGCCAAATTCATTGACAGTTGGACTGAATGTACCACCTGATTCCGTTGAAATATTACTCAGTACTCCAGCGGCTTGCATAGTACTTAATCCCGACGCAATAAGGTAATTAAATATCTTCTCTTCATTATCTTTGCCAGTTAATGTAGTGACCGATCCGGCTAACCCACCAGCTGCGGTCGTTGCTCCCCCTGTACAGCTCGTATTACCTTGGTCGTTAGGATCAAACAAAAGGATTTTGTTCTGGTTAAAAAAGCTGTAGTCAACTGGTACTGCCCTGACGGTATTTGAAGTCACGAATGAAACGAGTGTCAATAACGCTATGAATAATGTTGTCTTAGCTCGCAAGTGCATCTTGTGTAATCCAATCTATGTATACGTGTCCATCGGCATTGGGTGCAGGGGGTTGTTCTTTCCAGTTGAAGGGTGTTTCATGCTGTAGGTCCCAGCGCATTGGTTTTGTTGGAATGAAGCGTGGATCGGTGATGGTCTTAACTTCATTACCATCCAGTGTGAACGTAATTGAGTTCTTCTGCCATATAGTGGTCGCCGTGTGCCAAACCCCATCATCGATATTTGCATTGCCGGCTTTTCCCCAATCCTGCTCCACAGGTGCCCCGAGTACAGCGGGCCATTCGAATGTCACTTAGAACT
>Ga0115843_1026_pt1 | contig 12690 bp, 11 predicted proteins | sample InSIn4SAF170_2_FD_83857 | JGI IMG/M metagenome (GOLD analysis project Ga0115843, IMG submission 83857) | reverse complement strand
GGAAGCACGAAATCCGATTAGAGCTGCTGTGGAGCGCATTGCTTAGTTGGCTATTTTTTCTTCCCAGAATTTCCTCATTGGATCGAGGAGGGATTTGGATCAGACGTCAATTGAGGCCGAGGCCATGATTGCGCGATTCGAGTCCGTTTGAGGTGGGTGGTTTTGGATTGGATTGGATTGGATCGTTTGGTTCAGAACTTGAACGCCATTTTTTGGGATTGGGAATCAAGATTGAGGGGGCAATAAACGTCGCTTTTCCTAGTATCCTTACCGGGTTGTTTTCAACATTTCAATTACCCAGAGGAGGAAGAGATCGACAAAAAAGCCATTCACAAGCGACATTTTACCTATCGAAGAAATGGACATTTCAAACATCACCACCAGCACTCCAAACCGAGACACGACCGTAACGCCCACATCGACTACAAACTCTCCAGCAACCACCATCAATACCCATCCTATCAGACCCACCACCAGCAGTAGTATCAACACCATAGACCCATCATCCTCATCATCTCAACATCACCACATCGACACTCACAAACACTCCAACAACAACGACGACGAGCACCCGCCGCCCGAGAAGCGCCGCCGTCACGAACGCGTCAACGCAGCTTGCAACACGTGCAAACTGCGAAAAGTGAAATGCGACGGCCTACTGCCGTGCGCTTACTGCGTCAAGAGGAACAGGCCTGGTTCGTGCGCTTATTCGGCGCCTAGGCAGCGGAGCTATGGTGGTGTTTCTACTTCGTCTGCGAATGTGGCTGGTGCAGGAGTGCAGCAGCAGCATGGTAGTGTTGGGAACGGAGGGGCATCTTCACCTTCTGTGAGGAGTTCTGGAGGTGTTCTTGGGAGGAGAGAGAGCCAGAATGGGAAGGGGAATGGAAATGCGAGTAGGAGTGGGAGTGTGAGGGGTGAGACTGCTGCTACGTTGACGCCTACGACGGAAAATGGGTCGAGGGGTGAGAATGAGGAAGAGAAGGGCGAGGATGACACGGTTGTGCCTAGGGAGGCGAGGTTGTTGTGTGATGCGCAGGGAAAGCTGAGTAAGTTTCTTCCCAGGGTAATGGTTTATCTGGAGGTGTGGAAGACTAATTATTCGTGGACAGTTTTCATTGGAGGTATGGAATGCTTCCAATTGTTTATTAAACGGGTTTAATAAACAGGTGCAATAACGATATCTGACATTTTCCGTGCTGATCCATTTAGATTCCGCCCCGTTGTCTTTCTTACAGACAGTCCGACATCTCATCATCACCCGCGTCGATCCGAACGGCTTCGCCACGCAGACGTCCCGAGATTCCATGTTCGAGCACGTCCCGACCAAAGGAACGGCGCACGGAACGGGAGATCTGGATGTGGATCCGAAGAATGTGGCGACTTTTGTGAACGAGTATCTTTCTTCGGTACGTCGGCTGTTTGTACTCCAAATTGTGAAGAATCTTTCTAACTAGGCATAGACACATGGTCTAATTGATCTATTCGATGCTTCCGAATTGATCACCGGCATCGAAGCATGGGCTGGACAACACGTCAAGTCATACGATGTCGGATCAGCAGTGTTCTACCTCGTCCTCGCTATTGGGGCGCAGGAGATGGACGAAGCACGCTCAGAGCAGTATTTCAATCATGCAAAAGGTTTGCTATTAGCGGCGTTCTGCGGTAACATGAACATTGCCACCGTGCGAGGGTTCATACTCATGTCGATATACATGCTTCGATCCTTCCAACCTAATGGATCGTTCCTCTTTTTCTGTAAGTAGTCGTCGACATACCAGACATATAGCTGCTGACCTGATGAAGCTCTCGCCGCTCGGACAGCATACTCAATCGGTATCCACCGAACAGAAGTCAACGCTCACTTTGGACCCGTCATGCACAGTCTTAGGTATCTACACCCAACCCTCCCATATGAACTCCATACTAACATCCACCATCAGAGACCGCATCTGGAAAACACTTCGGATCGTGGACCTCTTCCTCAGCTCCTCCCTCGGCAGACCACCAGCAACATCCGACGTCGACTGCACCGTCTCCTACAACCTCTCCGAGTCCGACCCCCAGTCCTCCGACGAAGACAGCAACATCATCGACGCTTCTGTGCAAGTCTTCCTCATCATAGAACGCATAATCGTTGAGATCTACTCCCGAAAGCAAATATCCATTCACCTTGCCGAAAATATCTCCCATCAGTTGAAAGAGTGGGCACTTCGATGGCTGCAGACGCTCACCAATCTTTCGTCCCTAGGATACCAACATCACCAACGTAATGGAAGTCACGGTAGCCTACAAAGCAATATCAACAACGTTACACATGAAGATAGAGGCAAAGTCGTCGGCGCTTGTCAGGCACTTTGCTCGTACTTCTACGGCGTAATGCTACTAACTCGACCATTCTTAATATACGAACTACACGAATACCTAGCAACATCACCACTCGCACCCTCAGCATCAGAAGGCACGAGTGGACATCCAGAGAGAACATCCGATAAATCACGCTTTGCAGACGCAGCGCTGGATGCTGCGGTGCTTTTTGTAGATCTTGTCGAGAGGCTGATTGATAGCGGGCAACTCAGGTGTCGGATGCCACTTATCGTGTACGTCAAACTCTTTCCTTCCGTTCACAACCCCCCTTCATTCTGCATTGCCTCCCCCAAAACCAAACGGTTCTCCCACACTAACTCTTAAACTAACAAATGACACGCAGATCATGGCTCTTCACAACCTCCCTCGTTCTCGGCCTCTCCTTACTCGGCAAACAAGGCCAATCCTTCGAATCCCACGCGCGCGCATCAGTCAAATGTCTCGAACATTTTGCTCAAATAGACCACCACGCGCGACAATACGCATTGATTGCTGATTCTCTGCTTGAGACGAGTTTGAAGCATGCTGAGAAGAGAGCGAGGCAGGAGCGGTTGTTGAGGACGCAAATGAGTAGTCAGTTGTTTGGGTTGTTGCCTAGGTCTAGTATGGTTGTTGTCGGTGAGGGGAGGGGAAGGGGAGGTAGTAGGAGAGGTGGGGAGGGGAGTAGAGAGGGTAGGATGGGTGGTGGGAATGTTTCTGCTTCTGGGTCTACTTCTATCGTGGCAAGAGCATCAGAAGGAGACGCAGGATTCGAGAATACCACAACAAACAACGACAACACGAACAACTTCACAGACCCATCATCTAGCACCCAATCCCTCAACCAACCAACTCACCCCCAACAACAACACGCAGACCTCTCCGACTCAGTCCGCATGATCGAAAACCTCACATCTACATCTAGCGCTACCGATTGGCACCATCTCGACACGGATTTCTTCTCACTTCCTGCGCTGAATATAGGTAGTATGGCTGGCGCTCCTTTCGGAAATACACAGCACTCTCATCACCATCATCACAATACGCATAATACTCATAATACTCACAATCAAAACGATCATCAAACGCAACAACATGGTGGTACTTTGGGAAGTAGCTCGACGATGGGAGGTGGGATGAGAGGTGGAGTGCATAGAGAGTTCAGCGAGGATTCGCTGGGCGATTTGCCGCTGTTTCCAGTATTTGATAGCATTGAGAGTTTCGACTTTGCGGGGCTGGGACATATTCTCTGATGGATAGGTCGTTTGAATGTTTTTTATATATCACAAAATGGAGACAAGATTTTGGTGCGTTTGATGTGTTTATCAATCAATGTCCACACCAACAAAAAAGCATTTTTACCATCTCGTCCCAACGCACCTTCTTCCACCAAAAGATGATTCAGAGATGGAATGCGCCATGCCCCATTCGCCGCGTGATGCAAAGCGAGCGCCACGATGGTCGCAGCTGCATGAATGCAAACGCCTCCAAGTGCTTTTTTCTCCGCACTTCTCATCTCCAACACACGGAAATTGCCGAGTTCCTTCCCTTTCTGATCACGAGGTCACATCAAGGCCAACATTGAACGCACTGTCAGAAGAAAACCGCACGCTTATGCTGACAAGATATATAGCCGGGTTGCCTTGATCGTTGTCAACTCTCGTCTCTAGATGACACCCGAACGAAGGTTGACAGCGAGGCGAGCAATAGAAACCTAACGGGAAATGGCTCGCCGTATTGGGCGTGGTTGGTTGTTCGTTTGGGGGCGGAGAGTGATTGGATGGAAAGGTGGGGGTGTTAGGCCGAAGACTAAATCGATTCAGCTCCAGGTTCTTCGAAATCACGCCGTTGATACGTCGTTTCGTTTTCAGCTGGAAATTATTTGGGGTCTAAGAGATAGGTGGTGTGGAGGAGTATATAAGGAACCAGGTCCTGCAGATTGATGGTGGACTTTCTCTTTCCTTCGATATACACGAGTTTTGCTGAAACGCTGGATACTTCGTAAACGCGGATCATTCTGTTCTTTTGACTTGACATATCGACAGTTCTAAAGGAACGGCAGCTTACTTATTCTACTAAAAGCGCAAGGAAAGAATTGGGCAGAATGAAGGGCAGCTGTCTTTGTGGAAACTTGAAGTATGAAGTCGACGACCTCTCTGGCCTGAAGGTATCTGCACCCCACCCTTCTTGCTCCTCTATCTTAACCCACAGCAACACACATAATCCCCACATACATAGCCTATTCGGGCCGACTTCACATGCTTTGATCAGCTGTAGCTACCATCTTATCCTCCAACCACCGACTAACCACCACAGTCAATATGCCACTGCCTCCAATGCCGCAAAGTAACAGGCTCCACCTACGCCACGTGCTGCATCCTTCCTCTCACATCTCTCCACGTCTCACCCTCCCCAAAATCCCCGCCAAAACACCACACCTTCACCCAGGAATCAGGACTCCGCTTCACACTCACCTTCTGCGCCGAATGCGGTAGCGCCATTGGTAAAACGCAGGCCGAAAAGACCGAAGGGGTACCTGTGGAGGAGAAGTTACAGGGTGTGTTTATTTTGTTCATGGGTACTTTGGATGGGGAGGAGGTTTTGGGTAGTGAAGGGAGGCCGCAGGTGGAGATTTGGGCGAAGCATCGTGTGGAATGGGTGAAGAGTTTGGAGGGTGATGGGGTGGGGCAGGCGAGTGAGTTTCCGGAGATGTAGAGGGAGAGAAGCGGTGGTTTGAGGGATTTTGAGGTTGGGTTTGAAGTGGTGAGATGTGGTGTGGTTGACGATGGAGGGTGAGGTGGATGAGAGGATGCTGAGAATGGTTTCGGTGCAGGAGTTGAGAGGTTGATGTTGCTTTGCTTCGAGCGAGACTGAGGTTAACTTCGGATGGTTCAATGGAGAGAGCTAGCTTTGATCAAGATTCTGCAGTTTTTGAAACATACAGTCTTATCTGTCGTCTTTCATTCAATCATTGGTATCGTGATATAATACATCCTTCATCTCCACATCTCCTCCAAACCGAAGACGTCACGTTCAAACATGTGCCCCTCTTTCCACCTTTCCATACACCGCGTGCCTGCTTTCCTTCTTCCGGGAATCTATCGCATAACCGAGATACACTCCATACCTAAAAACCCATGCACGAATCAGCAAACATTCCCCATTACCCGCTTCCATAAAAGAAAAGAAAGGGAAGACACTCACAGCATCACACCAGCAGCTCCTATCACCATCAACGCCATCGTCTTCCCAGCATCATAGTCCGCAGGCACATCCACCCACCACTGGTAACAAAACCCTCTCACGTCGAAGAATGAAGACGTCAGTTCGCAGAGACCCCACGACGCAATCTGCAACAGCCATGCGAGGAGCATAATCGGCGAGAATATGATAGCGTATACAGGCTTGAGATCGGACACCAATTGCAGTGTGATGTTTACGAGGGAAAGAACGATGCTTAGCACTGGAGCGGTGCCGGCGTAGAAGATGAACCAACTGTTTGAAGCATCATTTAGACAAGCGTCGATGAAAGATGGGTGGGTAGGTGGAGCACATACGCAATATTCCATCTCTTTGCATCTTTCGGATGCTCTAGCTTTACAGCTGCGTTTATGGGCGCGTTGTAGAGCTGTTGGATGTATGTAACTGAGAGACTAAGACATACGATGCCGAAGATGAGTGCGAAGATGTCGAAGGTTAGGAAGACTTGTCGTATGCGGTGGTGTTGGCTGGGAGCGTTGGAGAACATGGTTGTGATGGAGTTATATTTTAGTGTTCGTTTCTGAATGTATGGAGATTGCTTGTTGGGTATGTTGTGCCCTAGATGGCCGTGTACTTGTGTTGGGCGTATGGAGAATCAGAAGAGCCAGGCGGCAAGGAAACCTACGTGTACATATACGCTCACCACCAGCATTCCGATCCGCAACATCCGGCACGCCTAAAACAGAAACAACAGTGTGAGATCATAAAAAAGGGCAGTACCTATTGCTGTGCGATCCTCTGCGCCTCAAACACGTTCCGTCTTATTCCTTCTACCAGGCAACCAGCCTTGTTTCTTGTGGAGACGCAGTCCTCGGAGGAGATCTGCACCCGAACCGAAAAGTCGACCCATTCACAACGTACCAAGCCTGGTTCCGACTGGACATCCATGGGTGCTCCGCCTCGTGGGATCGAAGGGTCTGTGTGGGGATTCTCCCTCTCTTCTCGTATAGACCGGAAGGAATGGTCTGATGGGAATTGATTGGATGGCTCGCTGAATGTCTTCCATCTAGGCGAGAGCTGTTATGAGGTCATATTCGCGCCTGCAAACAGGTACGAATGAAACATGAAAATGCTGATGATTCCATCATCAGAAAGGAATGTTTTCAGAGTCTCTCAATGCGACTCGGACTTTTGTGAGTTCTTTCGACCAGGGACAAAAATAGAGAGATTAAGATGTGGAGATTTTGGCGAACAGGCCATGCAAAGGCGCAGCAGCACTGCACCAGTTAGTGGCTTTCCCCTGTCCTCTTCTCTCCACTTAAGTCGCGGAAAACGCCTTGCGACATGAAAGCCATATTAAATGATCTGTTGACTAGCATGTGAATCTCGGATGCTGAAGAAACGGCGCTGGGGATTTCTGGTGTTTATCCTCCCTGCATGCTAAAGTTGCACGAAGAGCACAGCGTTGCGCTGGAATGATAACTGATTCTACAATACTTCCTCACAGAACGTGCAATATCCGTCTTAAGAAACTTATTTGCTTGTTTGACAAGAATAACCTAGGCTGGAACCATGGACAACAGAATGCTTCGCATCGAACCAATGCTTTGAATGGGAAAGGACACAACAGCGTCTAACTCTTGGTGGGCCGTGAACAAGGGATATCCAACTAATGTTACGATGCTGTTGAGGTCATTTACCAAACCATCAGGTTTCATGTTCGAATCATTTGAATCATCGTTACTGTCATCGACTTCGTGTGATAGAGTTAGTCAAGAGGTGGTTGCAGAAGTCATGTTCAGAAGAGCACCTCGATTGCAGTTTACAAACTTTGCTTCATGCATCACATTCTTGGCACGGAAAAAGGAACATTCAATGGTTAAAAACGAAAAATGAGTGTATTAGTGAGTATAAAGGACAAAAGCAAGGGATGTCGCCTCACAGCATGAACAAAACTTACCTTCTGCAAAGACTAAAACAAAAACTTACCAAAAGACAAACGGGAATTCAGGATGAAGGCAGAACGGGCGGTTGTGTCGGGTAGACGTTAGCTGCAAAGACTTCTTCGATGGCCTCTTCGAAAGCCTCGACGAGTTCATCTTGGTGTTCAACGCCGACGCAGAAGACGAGCTGGTTTTCCTTCAACCCATTCAGCTTGCCGTACAAGCCTGGAGCGGTTGGTGGACCCTTGAGGACAGCGTCAAGATGGACTTTCTTGAATTTCAACCCGCGCATGAAGATGCGAGGGCCGGCCTCTGACGGGAACTCAATCATGAACATCTCGCCATGCCCGGCTGTAAACTCCTCTGTGGGAGGACGCATGATTTGAGCGTAGAAGTCGCCGCAGTTACTCAGTGAAGGATGATAGATATTGCAAATATCATTAACATGGTCTGTAGCGAGTAGTGCGTTGACAATTGCCGTCGTGTTCTCGTTGATGGTTTTCCAGCGAAGCATGAAAAGGTCATCAGCGTCCTCGGTGGCTGCGTCCGCCAGGTCGACATGCAAATCCTGAGAGCCTTGGGATATCACTCTCTGAGAGATGTATGGATAATACTTGCTGGCTGGGTTCATGACCATAGCCACACCGGCAAACTTATCTACGCCGGTGAAAGGTCTAGCCAGGGCAACTACAAGGACATCTGCGTAGGGCATGACGTCGACGTTGGCAAGACATCCTGACGCCTCGTCAACGACAGCAAGGCAAAAATCATACTGGTCAGCGTATTCGCGCAGGGCCCTTAGATCATAGCTGTGGGAGTTTATGCCCGCCGGCATCTGCACAAAGACGGCGTCAACCGGCTCGCCCTTGTCCGAGTACAAAGTGGAGTATCGAACATATGAATCCAGGGCGAAGTGGCTGTGGAACTTTTCTACGGTTTTGACTCCAAAGTCAGTAAAATCCTGTGGCTGCCATACGCAATGCCCTAGAACTGCGACGTTGGGATCCCCTCCAGCCCAGTTGGCATGGCAGAGCTCGTAAAGAGCTTGCTCGAAGTGGCTAAACAGATATACATCATTTGGTAGGACTTTGCAGGGCCGTTGGTCTCCAGCGGGTGTGGTTCGTTCGAGAAGGTTCACAATCAACTGTCGAAGTGCGTCGTGGGTGTCGGTATCGACTCGGGGGTTGGGGAAACTCATTTTGTCGTCAACGATTGTGAAGAGTTGTCAGAGAAGGCAATATGAGAAGGTGGTTAGGTGATGGAGGCGACAATGTCTGTCAAGCTATGCTGAGAGCAAAGCCCGTACGCCAGAGTGAAGAATAAAATTTCAGGCTGGAGAGAGGTGCAGAAAGGCCTAATATGTTCTTAGGGACGCATTATTCCAGCACAGTGTCATGGAGTGTTCTTTGAGCTGATGATCTCTCATAATGAATGTTCTCTTTGTGAACCTCCGGACCCAAGTTATCTTCTTAGATAAAGAGTTCATTGAATAGGGCGTTTCCCCGTAAGAAGTTGACTCTTTCATTGAATTCGTGTAATCAGCTATGCTTATTGTTCTTCTTTGTGAAAACAAATGTCGAAATAACAATGAAAGAAACGTGAAATGAGTCTTTGAGCAAGCTGGTAGCAACTCTCTCGAATTTTCGTCGCCAACATATTTGGGCAGAGTGTATAGGGATGGAGACTTTGTGCGGCATTGTAGCATAAGATTGCATAAGCAGTAGTCTTTGTTGCAACTTCAGTCTCTATAGATTGCGTGGGTAATAGGGTCGCTCCAATTCGGATCACTCGGAAGGACTACTATCTCACGAGAGACCAAGCTATTAGCATTCATATCCTGTAAATGGTTCACAGCGCTCTGACCAGTACATCAAACAGGCACTGGGTCTTTGTATGTTGCGATGTTGTTCATACGCCATCTCTATTACTCTCACCCTCTGAGAGAGATTTGCAAAGATACGCTCGTGGTCTGCAACACTTCTAGGATGTTAGTGGGGGGTGATGCTGCAGGCATGAGGCGTAGTGACCGCATGGAAAACCTTTGCGTTATCGAGTTGACCGGTGCACAAGGCAACTATGCGCAGTTTCACAGTGTGTTCGATTGTCGAGAACATTCTTTAACAGTATTTGTGTATGGTTCACACCACCTTGAGCCCAAGTTTAGTCACCATCAGGCACAAGGCAAATCACTTCGTCGCGTATCTGGGTCCAGCCGACCTTTCAGAAGGCTGACCTACATCTTTGATCATGCATCTAGTACATGAGGCCTGCCACGCCAGTGGTCGAGTAACGAACAATGTTCTGCATGAAGTCAGGGTCTGTATGCACAACCTGTGCCCTCGCCCCATGAGCATCCGATACCAGATCATCGGGACTGTATGAGCTGTTCATACATATTCACCGGAAGGGCGAAGTGCTTGCATATTCGAAATTTGCAGCGGCACCGAGACGAGGTTACGATCGAAAGGAGATGAATGGCTCGGAACCCTGGAACATAAGCAGCCTTCGAGGCGTTCAGACAATCGCAAGGCATAAATTGCGATGGCTGTGTTTTATTGAGCATGGTTTGCTGCTGCCTTAGTCCATACTGTAGAATTTAAAGCTATACTTGACTTTGTATATATAAACGAGCTTGCAGCTTGACAAAGGTGAGTTGAGTCCATCGAACGACACACACACTTAGTCTTGAACTGCTTTGTCATTCCTGTCCGCTTATGCCATCTTTGTCAAAAGTCCGCAAAATGGTGAGAAGTCTCCGCTCGTCATCTTCTGAACAACGAGACGGAAACGAGTCGATCGTATCGAATGGGGTGCCAGTCCAAGGTGCGTTGACCATCTCGTCAACATTTCTCGCCGTTTAGCTGACTGTCCTTAGATTTCGTGGACACAGAGTATTTCATACATGGTAACGCCTCGAACTCTCAATGTTGAAAGACAATGCTGATTGTTAAAGACTATGATCGATTTGCCGCCCGAGCTATTTTCGAATATAATCTAGTCATGGCATGCCAGAAGAGCCAACAATCCCCAGTCAACATCAACCCAATGGTAGGCAGCATAATTTTACCAATTTGCTTATTCGCCCCACTAATTGTCACCTAAGTATGTGCTGGAGCAAGTTGAGGGCTCGCTCCCGTCACAGCCTGGGATTGATAGAAACACTCCGACCAGCCCTGGAGCAGTGTTCATCCAACACGTAAAGAATGCACACACAGCTATAGACAGCTCAATTTGGCGATCTTTCTTGGATGGTCTCTCTTCCTCCTTTGAGGCAGTTGTGAAGAATCTCGCTACTGCCGAACTTGACGCTAGCGATACATCGCGATCGATCAGCAACGGAGATTCTCTTCGGGCTCCAACTCCCACTCCAACTCGTGTAGTCGAAGAGAACCAGTCTGTACGGGATGAGTCCACGATACAGCCTTTAGATAGACAGACGTCACCAGAGCCTATCGAGGCACACCACCAAGATGATGCCGTCGACAGTCCGCAAACTGATACCACCCCTGATCCAGATGCAGCACCATTACCTTTGCACAGATTCACGAGCATGCTCCACGAATATGGCATAGCATCGAATCTCCTTGCGCCAACCTTCAAACAGGTATGGCTTGACAACGGCATTCTGCGTTGTGTGGTCTCCTTCAATGGAGTCCGCACATCTGGTGAAGCTAAAAAGTATAAGGAGGCAATGCATTTAGCGTCTAAGAAAATGTGTCAGAGACTTCAGATTGCTTAGGTTTTTATGCTTAGGATAGCCTTGGTGTGGGTAACGTAGTTTGATTACAGTGCTATTGGAAGCGTCATTCCGCGTTCTGAGTTTTGTCGCGCACGCCTGATTCTCAGACTGGTTTTGAGCATGCTGATCCCGACACACTTTCTTTATTTGATTTGGGACATCGCGTCGGTTTCGTTGTTTTGTTTTGTGTTTTATTTTCTTTGGTTTTTCCGTCTGCGTTTTTTTGAACATAAATGGAATTCAATATTTGGCATCCCACATTGAACTTGGCAAACACTTTTCTCGTTATTGGTTGACCATCTGGCCAGACTGGCACTTTCACAGACGACTTTCAAAACACTTCAGCGGTGCGTTGCTGTGATTTTAATTGCTTATGTGGCGGCACAGCGGTAATATCAGAAAACCTTGCCCAAAACAGCATTTGATTTTCCATTGAGAAACCCGACTTGCGATTCCTAAACTGCACAGCGAGGCCGGATTCCTAGATATCAAAGAACAAATATGGTTCACGGTATAGTCTCGTAGCTTTCCATCCACGACATAATCAACAGCAAGCACAAAGCATTGCCGCCATACGCTGTTTAATTCTTCTTGACTGTGTCCACGGCCGGAGCTACCTCAAGTGGTGTCTCATCTTCATCGCCATAGTTGATATACTGATCATCATTCAGATGATGGTGTCTCCACCAGAGGATGGCAGTCTGTGCGAATAAAGCGATGGCAGGGCCAGCCCACACCCACTAATCATTCCAATTAGCTATGGCGCTAAAAGAGGAGCGAATAGGATCATTTTCAGGGTTTTCACTTACGATAAGATGAGGGTCAATGATGGCCGGGATCAGAATCTCTGCAAAGGCACTCGAGAGGGCAGTGTTGAAAAGGAACAGAGCCACCACCAAGGACTTCATGTTTGACGGTGCCCGAGCGTACGCCAGCTCGTAGCCCGTTACATTCGTAAACAATTCTGATACGGCACCGAGCACAACGTTCGGCAGTTGCCACCAGATCGAAATTGGGGAGACGTCATCACAAGTAGACGCGGCGTATCCACAAGGCGAGGTTTCGTATACACGGTACTGGACGACTGCACCGATAACGCCAGAAACAGCCGCAAGGAGGAAGCCGAAGGTAATGCGGTTGATACGTCCGAACTTGATGCCACGCCTGTTCAAGAACGGATAAACGAAATGACTGAGGAACGGCGAGAAGACGATGATGGTCAACGGGTTGAAGTTGTTGAGAAGGTCGTTCGGGGCGCCTTGCGAAGTCATTGCGGCTCCCTGATTGGACTGAACGGCACCAATGCCACCGTCATTCATGTACCACACGGGGTAGTATAGAAAGATCTGGCATGCTTCAAGCGTACGATAAACGTCAGTCACGTCTTTATCGGTCCATGAAACAGTGATACCCTTCTCAGCCAATTTGGATGGAGAAGCAGCACTCCAGTAGTTCTTGCCCCAT
>Ga0115843_1025_pt1 | contig 12850 bp, 15 predicted proteins | sample InSIn4SAF170_2_FD_83857 | JGI IMG/M metagenome (GOLD analysis project Ga0115843, IMG submission 83857) | reverse complement strand
CAAGGCTGTGCGGCGGAAGATGCCTTTTCTCTGGCTCACGCAGGCACCGAAGTAGAAAATGGTTTCCTCCTGCTGGAGCGGGGGTCGGGTCATTCTTCTCTTTGTCTGGCGTTCGCTGGCTCGGTGGCTGCCACGGCGGGACGAGTCGAGGCCAATCAAGACGCCGCGAGAGGCTTCAGCTGAACGACACCTGCCTTCAGCCTCACGCTTTCCTGCTGGCCAAGATCTGCTTGTCCATCCGTGTTATCTTGCTCGAACTGAATTGAGCAATGTCTGCTCTCAGATTGAAAGACAGCATATATACAAGCTCATCCAATTGACGCCCGTACATAGCTTGCTGATGATTTCCAAACTCCTTTTACCAGCATATCGCCAGCGTTGCACCATCACTGCCCGCCAAGCAGGAGGAAACCATTTTCTACTTCGGTGCCTGCGTGAGCCAGAGAAAAGGCATCTTCCGCCGCACAGCCTTGCCGTCACGCAGATTCTTTGGTTCCTCGCTCGCCAGCTGGCGACGCCACAGCTCAGGCATCAGGGCTCAGCCGACCGTCCGTCTGTTCTCCCAAGGCATCTGATGCAGCAGCATTTAACACTCGTGTCTGCCGCTTCTGTGTTTGATTTGATCTGGTCTTCACCTCTCGTCTAAAATCCTACCTCCCCAGGGGTAGCTCTCCAATACCCATAATCCATCGAAGACGCAACAGCAACGATGTCTTTCTTCTACGGCGTCAACGCCACGACGCCCGACACAAACTCGACGCGGAGTCCCTTCGACAAAACCATTCTCCCAGGTCACAACTTCAAGAACCCCTACATGACCGGCATCATCGCCATCATAGCCTTCACCATCGTCGCTCTAGGCTGCATACACTACTTCACGTCCAAGATCAAAGTCCCCAAAGACCCGCTTCCGCCCAATGCTACGAAGAGCCAGATAAAGTACGGCATGGGCCATCCGACGAGTGGCATTTGGCTTTTCTGCTGGGCTTATATCCTGTCCGTACTTGTCTCTCTGTCACCAAAAAAAAACCTACCTACCTACCTAGTTCTACCAATTGCTAACTTAACTCCATCGCATAGCTACCTCGTCCTCGAACTCGTCACCCGCATCTGCGTGGAACTCCGCCTGAAAGTACCCTATGTCTTCATCGCCATAGAAGTACCCACGCGCTTCTTCCTCATGTTCGCAGACATATGGGTCGTCATCATGGTCTCCGGTTCCAACGTATTCAACATGCGCTGGCGCCTCAACCTCAACAAAGACTTCCTCCACTATTTAGGAGGCATGTTCATGTACATTGCCTGTTTCGCGCTCTTTATGGTGTTGTTCTTAGAGCGGATAGCGTACACGGTGATGATGGTTAAACAAGGGTTTCGATGGGCGAAACCGGATGAAAGGTATTATGCTATTTCGAGGACGGTGTTCACGGGGGCTTATTTACTTATGTGTCTTATTGTGCTTGGGAGTGCGGTGAGGGTTTGGATTGTTTATCGCATGCGGAGGAGGGATTCGGGGTGGTTTGATCGGTGCGGGAATGTAAGATGCCCTTCCTTCCTCTACCTACTCCCTTAAACCGCATCACCATCCAGCCACTCAACTGATATATAATGCAGATCCCCGCCCTAGCAGCCTTCCTCAACGCTCCCCTTCTCGTCCTACGCGCGGCTTCAGCATTCTGCTTTACTTTCTTCTTCCGCTTTCAGAAACGGCCTCAGAATCCTAACTTGGAGCTACTGCGCATGGCTGTCGTGTGTTTGCCTCTTGTGTTCATCGGTATTGGCTTCTGGATGATGCGTAAGACGGATTTGGCTGTTAAGACGCAGGAGGCTGAACGGGAGTATCTTTCTGATACGATGCTCATGGGCGGTGGTACGGCGTATAAGGGTGGGAATGTGGTTGTTACTACTTATAGGGATGCATGAGGATAGGGTGTTTATGAACGGTTTTGGCGATGGAGGAGTGGATGTGAAGGTATGCGGGTTTTGATGTGTTTTTTTGGGTTGCTGATGTTTGTGTTCATGTTTTTTTCGAATTTCTGGAGGGTGGCATATCGTGTAGTTTGCCTTCCTTATCTGGTAGCATTTTCCAACCCATCCACTTCCATCATCAAGAAAATTGCACACGAATCACTGCTCAATATTTTCACCCTACTAGGAACCAACATCAAATGCCTGCTTTTACTAGCCTAAGTAACTTCATATTCAATATGTTGGAACCGTGATTCTACGCTGCAGATGCTCCTGTCAATCCAACTCAGATTTACGCTGAAATTACCTGTCAACAAGGAGCCATCGGGATGTATCCTGTGTGAGGAAGATGCATGAATGGAGGAGCGTCGGAATGGACTGGCGATGATGGTGCAGTTTAAGACTGAAATCACGAGTCTATCAGATACGTGATAACTATAAACTCCAAAAAGTCGCAAGAAATAGCCTCTAGACTATTCGTCAGCGATCATGCCTGTCCACCAAGCGGCGATCGACCAGTAGCGTCACACTCTTGTTTGACAAGGCTGAACCAAAACCCAATGACTCCAAAGCTCCAGGCAGCAGAATGCAAAGCTTCATCATCAACTACCTAGGTAGGTAGGCACCTATCGCTCTTAAACCAGTTACTACCTCATACATCGCAACCTGTTCTAACAGCCTCGGAGATGACGACGCAACCCATCATGTGTGCGACAAAAGCCACCTTCGCAGGTGGAAAATAGGCGACAGTCGATGGTGGCTTAGCTTCTCACGAAACCAATACAAAATAGCGATTTAGTTGCAGGTTCTAACTGCGCACGGCCAAGAATACGGCCCCCAATGCAACGGCAGATCAGTTGAGGCTCGTTTCGCCAGCCTCCCTCCGCAAAATAGAATCGAGGTGGCAGGAACTATAAAAGAGATGGCGACAGCCTTGTCGTGCGGGACAAACCTTCAGCTCAGCTTATTTTCCCTTTCTTTTTCGTGTTTATTTTTTTTGGTCTTTTTTCCCACGCCTTGTGCATCGCATAAAACTATTGACGACGGATTTCTCGAGAACAGCGAGTTTCGAATACATCCCCAATCAACCCATTGTTGATGCGCAAAGATACCAGCAACGCGTTTATTTTTCCATTATAAACAGCGCAGAGATCATGGATGACCCGGAATTCGCAGAGCGATGGGCGCGAGCGACGGAGAAGCTGTGCAAAGCTAGCAAGAAGGATTTCAGCCAGATGAAGCAGCCCATATCCATCCAGGACGTACTAGGAATGATGGGAGAGAACAAAAGCAGACAGGAGGAGTCGTCCTCGAAACACGCGAGGGCCAAGGATGTCCTTAGCAAGACGCTCGAATGCCTGCAGACTTTAGGGCAATTCGCGATACAAGGCGTCTCGATGGTAAGATACCTATTGGCGACGACGTTGTTTTGCATTTGGTGACGTGAGAATCCTAGGTTTTTGGACCCGCTGAAGTCGCGTTCAACGGAGTCATGTTCCTCATCGAGAGGGCTAAGAATTACGGAAAAGTCCTTGGGGATATGAGCAAACTGTTCGAGCGCATTTCCGCTTTCCTCGAACGCTTTCAAATCTATGTGCGATCGAAGAATTCGCTGGACAAGTACCTGAAAAACATCATCAACGACCTACTCGAGTGTTTTGTCGACATCTGCTGCATCGCCATCGACCTTTCGCAGCAGTCCAAAGTTGTCAAGATTTTGAAGGTCATGGCGCTTGATGAGAATTTTGGCATCCAAGAGCAGCTGGAGAAGCTCGAAAGCACCGTATCGCGAGAACTAGGGATGACGGTCGCTTTGATCCTCGAATCGCAGAAGGACAGCCAGGCGATCGCCACGAGAACGGAGACAGCTGTTGGACAGATCAGCTCCGACCTGGAAGCCGGTTTTGAAAACACAGGCTCGAAAATAGACAATGTCGCCAAAGAGATTGGCGGAATGAAGGATATCATGGAGAATGCTGAGCTTAGGAAGCAGGCAATTGACGCCGATCACAAACGTGAAGAACGGATCCGAAAAGCACTGAATATTGACGCGAAAGACAATCCATCGGCAGATTTGGAAGAGTTCATCAAAAATGTTACTCCCAACACTGGGGACTGGCTCGTGAATAAGGACGGAGCTTTCAGGTCTTGGTCAAATGCCAATCAGGAAACTAGTTCTATATTTGCTTTGGATTCGAAGGAAGGTTACGGCAAGAGCTTTCTCGCATCGAACGTCATCCGTCATCTCCAGAAGAAATACCCTAGAGACCAAGGTGGTCCTCGAGTTGCCATTGCTTATCATTTCTTCTCCAAGGAAACAAATGAATTGGACGCCGAAGATGAGAAAACTGGACGATCATCTAAATCGAAATCTGCAGCGGCTGCTAGCGACAAATCCAGCGACTTAAACAAGTGCTTGAAGTCAATCATCTGGCAACTCACGCGTCAGGATCGAAGTTACGAAGCGTCTGTCGAAAAGAAATGCGCCAATAAAGAGGAGTTTGCGGATACGCTCTTTCTGTGGGATCAGTTGATCACAAAGCTGAGCAACATTGACGCAACCTTCTTCATCATCCTGGATGGTATCGACGATGTCCCCTCCGAGAAGGGCAATCCTCTCCTGAAGATACTCCAGGGTATAGTTGCATTGTCAACATCACCACAGAACCAACTGAAATTGAAACTATTCCTAACCGGAAGACCACCAGCTGTAGATGCTGTATCTCACGGCCTAGAAAGACAAATAGCCAGAATTACATTAGGTACTCGCAACAAGGAAGACATTATTCAATACATCGAGATGAAGATGGACAACATGAAAGCCCTGAAGAACAAAAGCGACATTCAAATCGAACAACTACGCAAGCGCATCGTTGACGCTTTGGCCGAGGGAGCAGCTGGCGACTTCGTCAAACTGCGATACAAGTTGGAGGAAATTGGAATTCAGCACAGAGTCTCCGCGATTGAAGAAGTGTTGACCCACGCCGCTGAAGATCGTATCGAGACAATCGGTCGTGAAATCAAGCTTCTAAACAACTCTCTTCCGATCGATGACATTGACGACCTCAACACCATCCTCCTCTGGGTAATCGGCGGTATAGAGGTTGGACAGACCTTCGCTGTCTACATCCTGGAGCAAGTTTTGCTTCTCAAGAACGGCCAAAAATCACTGATTAGGCTGGAAGAGCAGATCAAGCAGGAGTTTTCAAACGTCTTGGATATTGGTACGGACCATAGAGGCAGGAAAATGCTGCAGCTTCGTTCAAACTCCATACAAGACTATTTCAGGAAACAGCATGACGACCCGGATTATTTAAGGACAGAAGACGCGCCAATACATCCGAAGGAGATTGCAATTGTACGCCGAGTGCTCAAGATGGCGTGTGATGACGACCTCTACGAGAAGTTCGGTTTCGAAGCTTTCTTTGGTCGTCGGCTGGGAAACCAGACTGGAAGTATCCAGGTGGAATACAGTACTATTCACCTACAGATAGTCTTGGGCCTCTTGCAAGCCATGGTCACTGAAGCCGAGAACAAAGACTTCTTAGATCTTGGCTGGTACGGCAACGTCTCGCTTCCCACTCATCTTTTGAAAGTAGACCTTTCGCAAAACTCCAAAGCGAACACAGATTTGAAGCGTGCTATAGGCCCTTTACTTGTCAAGCTCTTTCAAGACGAAACCGCGATCAATAGGTGGTGGCGTGGGATGAGGCTCGAAGAGAGACGCGCAGCTTGGCTGGACTTTGAAGATTCGAACGGTTATGTGAAAGGGGTTCTGAGTTTCTTGAAGGATCCGAATGTTGTGAGGGATCTGTTGCCAGAACAGAAGAGCTGGGTGAGTCGGTTAGCCCTTCGACCAGGGCCTGACGAAGTCAGCATATTCCAGCCTACTATGCGTATCCTGGGCACTCGATGGTTGAGAAAGGATGAGAAGAGAGGAAAAGACCTTTCTTGGACTTTGCGTCGCTATTTTGACCTGGTACGTTCAATCGATTCTCTCAAAATCCGGTTTTCAGAAAGCTCACATGCGAACAGGTGACACCCAGTAAGACTCCAACCAACTTCAAAAAGATCAAAGTCGAAGATCTTGTCGAAGTTGAGGACCTCGTGAAGGAAGAGCTTAACATCACCAACGACGAAGTGCTTCCTAAACTGAACATGGCAATCACATTGCGAGAGCAAAGCTTCTATGACCAAGCTCTGGAGCGATACAGTCAAATCCTAGAACAAGATCCAAATCATTCTCGCAGCCTTTACGGCGTGGCTTTGACACTGAAACGACAGAAAGACTACGCGGAAGCTTTGAAGATTGCGCAACCCTTGAAGGAGCGACTGGATAATGAGAAAGACGAAGAATCTCTGTACCCTGACGTGGTCGAACTACTCGCCACTCTCCATGTCCAACTTGATCAGTTCGATGAGGCGATGCGGGAGTTCAGGATCATGATGAAACACCGCAACGAGCCCTTTGGCCACATTTATCTCTTCATCAAAGATCTAAGGAAGAAGGACCGATCGGACGAGATCGTTGAGATTTTAGAACTCCTCAGAGACGAGATGAGTACAAGCGGTATGAGTCTCTTGGTTACAATGTTTCTTTCATACACTGGCGTCGACGCCCTTTTCGAGGCATGCAACTGGGCACTCGACAAAGCGGATAAGTTAAACATTGCAAAAGAGACATATCAAGTTGCGATAGCCGCAGCAGAAGATAAAACTACGTTTGCACAAAACCTGGTCGGACTTCGATACTGGTACGGCAAGACGTTGTTCGAGTATTGTCATGACGAGGACAGCGAAAAGGAAGCTATCAGCGTGTATGAGCAGAACTTCACCTTTGCTATTGACCAAAGCAACGATTGGATACATTACATTTGTTCATTCCACACGGTAAGAGTTTCGTCCCATATTGCAAGAATAACATTCAACTAACGATATGATAGTGCAAGAAACTCGCCGCAGTCTACCTAGAAAAAGCGAAACAGGTCGGCGCGAAAGATCCTGCTGCAGAAGTCTACGTAAAGAAACTCGACTATCTCTGCAAAAACAACAAGAAGAAGTGGTGTGGCACGATCCATCGTGATCCGAGGGCTGTCCTTGCTAGACTTCACACTTTGGCTGGAAAGACCGACTTGGCCAAAAAGGCTCTCAGCCCCTACATTCGGAATGCCTTGGACATTCTCACAGACGAAGATCCGGAAAATGATAATATGGGGTACAAAGATCTTGCGTCGAGCTTCACTCGTATCGACGCCCCCAACGCGATAGCAGCGTGGTCTCTCATGGGTCATTCTGTTGCCGATCAAATAGATGGGAAGACTGCGCTCGATACCAACGGCGAGGACAAATCCGACAACGAAAGCGAAGATAAAAAGTCCAAGAAGATATTCTACAACTGCGATGGAGGGTGTGGACATAAGTGGTATTGTGGAAGCGAGATGTATGTCTGCAGAGACTGCTTGGACATACAGTTCCATCCACCGTGCTATGAGAAGTTCAGGAAAGGAGAGATTTCTTCCGAGCCCTGCGACCCGAGCCACGAGTTTATCTATGTTCCGAAGTGTAATACTCATATGCACGATGGGACGCAGACGGATACTGTTAAGGTTAATGATGAAGTTATGAAGATCAAAGACTGGCTTGATTTGATTGCTCGGGAATATGGTGTGGAGACGGCGCGAACTTGATCGAAAGGAGGCATTTTGTTTCAATTGCGGCTGTAGTATCGAACGACTGAAGAATAGCCGAGTTGGAACATATATGAGATATTGAGCCAGTGGCATGTTCAAAAATACAGAAGAAATTATGAGAATCCGCCAGACCCAGATATCACTTTCATGAACTGCTTCAGCTTCGCAACATTCTCACTCTCACTTTTCACCGCAGCCTCGTACGCCAGCCGATATGCGTGAATTCCCTCGGTGAACAACGGCCTTCGATCTCTCCACCCAGTCAGCTTTCTAATCTTGTCAGACTCAACCCACTGCGTGAAATCGAAAATAGAATCATTAGGCTTGACAAGCGCTGAACTACTTTCGGAAGAAGGGTCCAAGAAGCGAAACCCATCTTTGACTTGGTACTCAGTCACCAACGCCTGTACGATCTGCTGAGCAGTCTCATATGTGCGACCAGAAACATTGAAACACTGTCCAGACACAGCTGCGCGATCTGAATGTTCTGCAAGCGCGACGTATGCTTCTCCACAGTCATCCACATGTAACCCATGCATGATGCTATTCGAGGGAGACGAGATCTCCAACACGCCGCGTTCTGCAGCAGCAGCGCCAACTTCTAGTACAGGGCCATAGAAGCTGGCATGAAGGCCGAAAATCGTCGTTGGTCGTAAGACAGCAGCATCAAAGAGATCATTGTGGTCGAAGATCTTGATCGCATGTGTAGTGCGATCTTGAAGGAATGTAGGAGGATTGAGCGGCGATGACTCAGTATGAGGAGCAAGATTCGCCTCGCCGTGACGAGCAGCCGTGCCGTAGTCTTTACATCCAGACGTAAATAATACCAGCGGCCGTGTTCCCACTTCATTGCTTGCAACCGCGAGGGTGCGCACGAAGTTGATGATTTCGTTGTAGTGGCTGACATAGTCGGGCCAAGACTCTGTCGTAGAGACAATGACGTCTAGAGATTTATCCGTCGCATGAAGACTTTCAATGAAGGAGAGGTCCCCTGGTGAGCCGAGCAGAGGTATTATTTCCTCCGCTTGTAAAGATACCAGCGATTTCTCCCGACGTACGAGGCCGTAGGTCGTCCATCCTGCGCGCACGAATGCTCGCGCAACGGCATTGCCGATGGTGCCGTTTGCGCCTGTCACGAGAACTCTCTTTGGCATGGTGAGATGTATTGGATGCGTGTTTGAAGTTTAGATATGCGTGGGAATCGCGGTTTTTCGAATCTACTTATGTCTCGTGTTCGTCCGCAAAACGTCCGGCGCTTGAACGTCATGGCGGGGACGTGAGGTTGTATTTGTAAGTTGCTACTTGGCTCTGCCTGGGTTTTGGACCTTCGGAGAGGCAGGAAGCTGTGCTGTCGCATCGATGAGCGGGAATCCAAGAATGGAGAGAGGGCCGTAGCAAGCATGCTTGGTAATTCATGCACATGTGTTATCACATGTTGATTGCGAGTAAATCATCGTCATCCGAAGTCGCGATCGTGTGCTGATTTCTCGAATTGGTTGCTTAAACGCTGAAAAGGATCCACGTTTCTTAAAAAGAGCTTCAAACTTCACGAAGGTGGCAACTCATTACCAACTCGAATTTGATTAGCTGTTCGTAAAATACCTATTGTTCAGCATAGCAGCAGCCCTTGGTGTATTCCAACGTCACCCCAAAGCAGGTGCGAAACGAGCTTCGGGACGGTATCGCCAGCTACAATCAATATTGGACAGGCAAGGGTTCATAAAGTTTCCGTTCTATCACTGAACACAATAATGCACTGAGTGTATATTCCTACTGGATCTGCGACACGAACAAAATGAAAGTCGCCGTACATTACTGCCTTAATTGCAATCTCATCGCATGAGCGAATTGCACAAGCTTGTCGGACGTAGAACCGTGACCACGCATTCGTGGATTCTGTCATAACTCGCTTGAAGCCGAAGATGGAAAACGTATATCTCCGATCGAAATGGCCGAGATGTCTCCTGAAGCTGACATTTGCGATGCAATTTGGCGGTGGCTTACTGCGAAGAACCCCAACTCGGGCAGTGCTGCGCAGCCTCTCGGACGTCGTCGTTGGCCATGTCCGAGCCGAGCTCGGTGTTAAGCCGCCAACTGCTACCAAATCCTCAGCAACCCTGCCCTACGACCGAGCCAGCAAAACCGCACCGAGATGCTTGAGGCCGAGACGTCGCGATGCTTGATTTAGGCTAGGTGGATATATATACTGTGGATGTGCGACTTCATATTCGAAATTTCATCATACAAACAACACAATACAAACAATCGACTTCAATTTACAACTGTCATCTCTCATCAACAATCCAACTCAACACTCAAACACCTCACTTCTATCTCCCCATACAATCTACAATGCACGCCCTCATCTTCGGAGCAACAGGCCGCACAGGCTCTCTCGTGGTTACAGAGCTCCTCAAAAGAGGCCACACCGTCAGCGCTCTCGCTAGAAACTTACCCACAACCAGCACTCCAAACCTCAACTTCATAAAAGGCACACCACTCAACCAAAACGACGTCGATTCAGCATTCCAATTCCAAAAGCCAGACGTAGTCATCGTGACACTAGCCGCTACACGCGCATCAGACAGTCCCTTTGCAGCACCAACCTCCGCACCACGCTTCATGGCCGATTCAAACGCCAACATCGTCTCGTCCATGAAGAAGTTTGGTGTCCAGAGGATAATCATCATGCAAGCTCTTGGTGCGGGAAAGTCATGGGATAATATGTCTTGCGTGTTGAGGTTGTTGATGAAGCATTCGAATATGATCTATGGGTATCAGGATCATGACTTGGTGGATAAGGAGGTTAGGGAGAGTGGTATTACGTATGTGTTTGCTAGACCGGCGAGGCTGACGGAGGGAGAAGCAAAGGCGGCGAAGGTTTGGGAAGAGGATGGCAAGGGGGTTCCGCTTATGGCGAGCATGTCGAGGAATAGTGTTGCGTCTTGGTTGGTTGATGCGGCGGAGTCGAGGGAGTGGGACGGGAGTGCGCCTGTGTTGACGGACAATTAGGATGAAGTCTTCTGATACGTTTTGGATTTTTGAGCGTGCTATATGCATTGTGGATGAGCGAGTTGTAGCGATTATAGAATGTGATTTTTAATTCATTTCCTTTAACAAGGCCTAGAAAAGGATATCGACAGAAACTAGAGATGATGAAATGGCTCTCAATATAGTAATACACCAAGACACCAAAAAGTGGAAGAAGAAATAGCTTTGTGAAATCGGCCATGTCTGTCAAAACCCCTAGGTAAAAGAAAACTCATCCCCTTCACGGCCACCAACACCCTTGACCGTATTTCCACCATCAGTGCTATACCAAATAACACCCGACTTGGCCTGGTTCTCCATCGTATCCTTTCCAAACAGCTCGTTCGCCCACGGCATCTTCGACTTCTTCGACTGAGCCGCATACAGCGTATCATAAACCGCCTTGTCGCGAATCTCCGCTGCGCCCCAGACAACACTTATAATAGCGAAGCTAGCACTTCCTCCCTCTCCCAGAACAGTGTTGACGTTTGAGTTGGATGCAAGGTCTTCCGGCGAGAGTTCGAAGCTTCCTTGGCCCTCGCAGGCAACGAATGTACGGCCTACTGTGCCGACGGAGTGCAGGATTGCGAGGCATTTCAGTTGGTTCGGCCATGGGTCGGATAAGCCTGTGTTGAGGTCTGCGGTGTCGATGACGAGCTTGCCGTCTTTTTCAAAGGTCGAGGCGGCGGCGTTGGTTACGTCTTGGCCGCCGTAGAAGGCGCTGGCGATTTTGATGGCGGTTGCGACGGCGGTGGCTGTTGAAGAGGACTTGGAGGTAGATGAAGATCGGGTCGTTGTTGAGCTGGAGTGCGTCGATGTTGCGGAACTAGTGGTGGATGAAGAGGTTGACTTTGAGGATTCAGACGATGAGGAGCTGGTCGTAGAGGAAGTGGAGGACGTGCTAGTTACTGAGGACACAGTGGATATAGAAGATGTGAAGGATGAAGTGGTTGCGCTGGCATCATTCTGGGCGACCGCTGCTGCAGAACGTCAGTAATTAGAGCTTCATCAATGAACATCAAACAGTTAATACATACCAGAATTGTTGTTCTTCTTCGACAATGGAACCGCTACGCCGACTGTGACGGCAATGATAATCACAGCAATCACCAACATGGCAATCATGGCAATCTTCGACCTCAACCCACATATCCTCCTCTCCTCGCTCGCGTAAGGAGCTTTCTCCATCTGTCCAGCTTCCGCCCATTGCACGCCAGAAGAACTTTGAGGCGAGGAACCGACAGGCGCATAGTATCCAGGAGACTGGCTTTGGGGAGAGTAGCCTTGCGGAGAGTAGCCCTGAGGAGCTAAGTTTTGTTGCGGTATGTTGTGGCCCGCAGTCCTGTCCTGGCTGTGCATGAATAACTCGTCGCTGTGATTCATGACGAAGGCGTGAAAGAAAGGATTAAAAATCTAGAAGGCAAGTATGGTAGTCAAATGAATGAATCCAGAAAGATGATAAAAAGATTCCTGTAACAAGGACGAACAAGGACGCGCAACAAAGTCTCGCGGATGCATCACGAATTGGGCTTGTCGAGAGTTTTAAACTCATCCTCCCCTGACTTGCGCATTCAAAGCAATATTAAAGACGAGCAAGGTTCGTATTCCTCCCACCAGCATTCTTGTGAACGAACCTCGTCCAAGCGGCGGTTAACAGCAAGGCTCAAACATCTATGCGCTGCGGAGTGACTCGTGGTTGGATGGCTCGTTCGCGAAGGATTTGACAACTGCTTGGCTCTGCTTTGACTTAATATGCGGCAGGAGTACCCAGCAGGATGGAATGCAAGGCGACCAACAATAGATCCCTCCTTCTTGGGGGCTGAGAAAAGAGAATCGGATGTTGGGTGACCAGGGGGTAGACCCTCCGCGATTTGCTGCACAGAAATGTCTTTTGATGCTTCGCTGTTCATCGCAGACAATGCAACAAGAACTTCGTGTTTCAGAGTCCCTTGTCCGCATGAGCTTAGGCGCCTGGAATCGGGTTATCAGTCCTACGGTTATCAGTAGCCTTGCGACCACGCGAGTCGTCGAACGTGTGTTGTGCGCTCTTGCACGACAGGAGACAACGAGCTGGCCCCCAACTTTCTTTGTGGCAAGGGTCCCGACCAGGCCTCAGCGGCTATGCTACCTTGCAGATGGAAAGCTCAGCCTCGCCATATGGT
>Ga0115843_1024_pt1 | contig 12851 bp, 18 predicted proteins | sample InSIn4SAF170_2_FD_83857 | JGI IMG/M metagenome (GOLD analysis project Ga0115843, IMG submission 83857) | reverse complement strand
TTCTTATGATTTTATGACGACGACTTCCTTTTGGTCTCAGAGCGCGCAAAGTCTCCACTCTCTTGATAAACTCTATATACGCATGTCTGGGGGCTTTAGCAATGGGCTGGATCCAGCCTGGACATGACTATACATGATACGTAATACTATTGAGCACAAGGAATCAAATCTCAACTCGATCTTTGGAAGTTGATAACAACGAGTCTGCAACTGTCTGGTGTTAACCAATCGATGTCGTTTGCGTGGTTTTCGAATACTGTTGGCGTAGCTACCAGCATGCTGGCAGCTGCATTTGCTCAAATCAACATGGCTCTGATAAATTGCAGTAATGATTAATTGAACGTCCGCCATACAATTTTGCACTAGCAAAGCTGTATTAAATTTGTTACAGTTATTAACATTCTCCTACAATTATAAACTTCCACGCCTGCGTCTCAGTCCTGTCGATGGCAACAGCTCCCGTCGTCTGGTCCTTCCCTGATCGACGTTGTGGATGGAAGTGATGACTAAGACGGTCTCGTCGCCAGCTTGTCCTTTCAAGTCACCGCCGCCCGCCAAAAGAGCTGCCTGCGCTGTAATATCACACCGGCAACGTCACCCTCATCACACTCCAATTCTTCTTCTCAAGCCAGCCTCTTTTCCTCCGGTCGCACTGTCGTTCTCTTGTTGAACCCCCCTCACAATCTCGCAGCAGCACCCTGCTCCACCGCAAGGCACATTCGTAAACTCGGCCGACGATGGCCAACTACGGTTACAATCAGCAGCAGAACCAGTACGGCGCTGCGCAGAATCTGCAGTTCTACCCGTCGTCGTATGCAAACCAGCCCGTCTCAGGACACTCAACGCCCTTCCAAGCGTTCAGTGGAGGTGCGCAGAGCAACGCTTACGGTGCTGGCTATGGCGGACAAAACGGATTCGGCGCTGGCTTTGGCGGCCCAGGCTTTGGCGCTGCCCCAGGAGTGAGCGGAAGAATGGGCGAGCAAGGTGGGCTCAAGACCGGCTGGCTTGCAGCGTTCGGAACAGAAGGGTACGACGGTGAACCCCCGCTCTTGGAGGAGCTCGGGGTGAACTTTGGGCACATAAAGATGAAGGTAAGTGTGCTTGGATGAGATATGCGCGTGCATCAAGTTGACCGCCTCTTGTCACTAGACTCTAGCTGTCTTGAACCCACTGGGCAGGATAGACCAGCACTTTATGGATGATTCCGACCTTGCGGGGCCTATTCTTTTCTTCCTTCTCTTTGGCACGTTTTTACTCTTTGTAAGTTCTTACAAGTCATCAATTGATGTCTCTCCTCTAATCAGAGCACAGTCCGGCAAGCTGCACTTTGGCTACATATATGGTCTTGCCCTCGTCGGCTCGATCCTACTGCACACCATCTTGTCTCTCATGTCTCCGCCCCTGCCCGCGTCCCAGCAGCAGCCAGAAGGCCCTCACCCCACGCGAACGTCGACGTTTTCATCTACACTCACCTTTCCCCGATCGGCATCCGTTCTCGGCTACTGTCTCCTTCCGCTCGTGTCCACGTCGCTATTTGGCATTTTTCTGCCAATGGACGGCCTATTCGGCTACATTGTAACTGTTGCAGCCATTTTCTGGTGCACTTGGAGCAGCAGCGCAATGTTCTGCGCAGTCGGCCGGATGGAAGGCATGAGGGGGCTAGTCGCGTATCCGCTCGCTCTCTTCTACGTTGGATTTGGAATTATGGCCATATTCTCCAGCAGAGGCGGAGGCCCCGTTTCGAAAGTTGCCAGTGGCTAGTTTGGGATGGAAAACGAATGGACACGAGAACAAAACAAGAAAAGGCATGGCCTATGCTGATCTAGGCAACTAACCTCAGCGTTGGTTGTGGCATCGCCACTTGTCCCCATAACAGTGCGCCTCACGCAGGAAGAGGTGCTGGGTGAAGCATCTCTGCAAGCCCGGGGTATACGTCATACATGTGCAAAGCGTGCATTCTCTGGAGTATATTACGCTCTGAGGAGTATTTTATGTGTCGAAGACAGGGCGCGGCTGCAGGGAGTGGTTACAGGAGCCAGCTTCTGCTGTATAGCGCCACTAGAATTACAAAATAGAGTCAAAACGACCCGCATGTATATACTGTAGATTTACTGGTGAATGAATGCTCCACCTTGCTCATGTCGGAACATGGCGACAAGTGGTATTTATGGTTCGTCTGCAATTGCGGCAAAGGTCGGGAGTGCGCTCGGACCGGACCCGCAGAAAATTGCATTGGCTCCTGTCACTCATCGTCTCCCTTTGATCGTCGTCGCATTTCTCAGCCACGCCCAACACCAACAGCATCCTCACGTCTCCGTCCTTCGCCTTCCTCCTCGATCCACTGCATCTATCCTCTCCTCCACAAGTCAACGCACACACAACGTTCAAGATGGGCTGGTTCTGGGCAGATGCACCTGCTTCCTCCGCCATTCCCAAACCGCCTCATCCGATGCCATCATCAAATGCCACGCCACCCGTACGTTTTTTTCTCCTTCCGGGATAGTTGATTGCAGGAGCGATAGAATGTATGCACATACTGACCCGTATCGTTGCAGCCTGGATGTCCGATGCACAAGAAGGAGATTCCGGCGTCTGCCTCTCCGCCGCCTCAGCCAAAGTCCAGTCTCCCAGCGAGCTCCTGCCCTTACAACCCAAGCGACGCTTCCTCGTCCATTCCGACCTCACGCACGCCAGCAGACACCTCCAGCTCACCTCACACCGCCGCACCCTCCACGTCGTCCTCAGCCCTCTCCAAACTCAACCCCCTGAACTGGATGCCGTATTCCCTCTCCCAGGAACAGGCTCCCGGCCAATCCACCTCCCTACCCGTGACCCGCGAGCCTTCCTCCATCCCCCGAGGCGACGGCAGCGGAAATTGGGAATACCCATCGCCGCAGCAAATGTACAACGCAATGCTGCGAAAGGGCCACACCGACACGCCCATCGACGCCGTCGAGTCCATGGTCGCCATCCACAACTTCCTCAACGAGGGCGCCTGGGCCGAGATCCTCGAGTGGGAGCGCCGCTTCCAGGGCGGCCTCGTCGACGGCTGGCGCAACTGCGCGCGCGGCGAGGACGGCAGCGTCTCGGGCGCCATGGTCGGCATCGAGTGGCCCTTCCCCGACGACGTGCCTGTACCCAAGCTCTCGCGCTTCGAGGGCAGGCCGAACGAGCTGACGCCAAAGGCGCAGCTGCTGCAGGCCATGTCGCGCGCGTGGCCCAAGAAGTTTGGCACCGACGCGCCGTTTGATAGGCACGACTGGTTCGTCAGCAGGTGCAACAAGGAGGGCGTCTGCAAGGAGATTCGCTACGTGATTGACTACTACGAGGGTCCGCCCGAGGAGGAGTCTGGCGAACCTGTGTTCTTCTTGGACGTCAGGCCTGCGGTGGATGGGCCCACGGCGGCGTGCGAGCGGTTGCTGAGGTGGGGCGGCGACGTCTGGTGGAGGGCCAGTGGCGGACCGACGAGGGAATTGGAACGATTGAAGGCGGCGAGGGAGGCCCGGCAGTAGGTGTGAGAAGATTTTGAGGCTTCGACGACCTACAATCTGGGCAACGGTGCTCTCTGTTTTCTACTTGTCATGGTGTAATCAACGGAAGGCGAAATGTAGCATACAAAGTGTACAAACTGGGGTTTTTGCGGCATGGTCGGAGGGCATTGGACGACGACGGTATTTTGATTTGGGCTGTCTTCTTCCTCTTTTTCCTCCTGCTTTTCTTTCTCTTCTTCTTTTTCATATCTCTCTTCTTCCGCTTCTTGTCTTTCCTCAAACCTACGCTACCATCTCCACTTTATAATGTCTTTACACGGACTATCTTCTGTTTTTACATAGCTTTTCCATTTCTCATTTTTACGAGGGCTATCTGTATAAATCTTTTCGTCAATGCAACGAACGAGTTCACGTTGATTATCATGTTCGTCCCTTGATCAAGCTCGTGGTTGAACCCTCTCTCGGATCTCAAAGGGACCGTTCGAAAGTGTCGGTTGTCCCAAATACGAAATTGAACCATTCATTCATTCGACTGTTCGGGAATAGAAAGACGGAGTGCCAAATGCCACGTCGTTCATTTGTTCGTGGGTATCTAAGGTGCTCTGCAATACGTAAAGGAGAGAACGAGCTCATGGAGCTTTGGAGATCAAGACGGTCCTCGGAAGCAAGGCAGTTCCTCTTCCATAAACCAGGAACCAGAGAGAGAGATCAGTAAACTGAGCAAAAAGACAGCGCCTTCTCTAAACCCCCTTTTGACCGTCCCACGAAATCTCCACGCTACAACACAAGCAAGGTCTCAGGCAAGGTGGTAACGCACCCGGTCGTTCCAACTGCAACTGTAGAGCTGAAAATTCCCCCTCCCCCCCACACTTTTCGAAAGCTACTCTACCGTGTCCCCGGGCACGCGTTGCGAGTGCCTCTACCCCTCCACGAGGAGCGCAAAGTAAGTGGCGCAAACAGCCGAGAACGGGGGGCTACACTCTAGGTCCCGACCGACCCGGAGTGTGCAATGGGATCGCCAAGCGGGTGAGGGAGGGTTTGAATTTGAGCAATTATGAGTCCAGCGCTCAGCACCTGTGTTTTTTACTCATGTTAACGAGAATCACCACCAGCGTGAGATTCTGGACTTACATTTTGTATTCACCAGTACCTTCTGCGATACGGTGTTGGTCCGCGGAGTTCAGCTTATAGGTGATTGTGATGTCGAGATCACGCTTGTTTCTGGAGTTGGGCTTGTTGGTGAGCTGACCAACGATAGTTTCACCGTCCTCAACGGTAAGCGTCTGGTCAATGTAAAAGACGGTCTGCTTCCAGTGCGTGTACTTGGTGTGGGGACCGGTAGAGAACTTGATGGGTTTGTGGCAGCAGCTAAATTCAATGTCAAACCACGCGATGATGGCGTGCACAAAATCGTTGCGGCGGGCCGTGAGGGAGTAAGGAACGGAGAAAGCCAGATCGGCGGCGGTTACGGTGTAGAGGTCGAGAGTGATCACGGCCTTAGGATCGGTCACGACGGCCTTGATGTCGACAGTGTCCACCAAAGGCTCGGTCATAGCGGTGGCCTTGAGCGGGGAGTAGTCAAAACCCCAGACGTTGTCCCAGACTTTCGGAGAGCACATGTTAGCACCCGAGCACCGGAGCTGAGCAGATTTTCACCTACAGCCAATCTTCTCCTCCTTATAATCGCCGTCCTCAATACCAGCCAAGAAGATTGTGGCCTTATCAGGGAAGATCAGACCGCCCTTCTTCAAGTACTTGTCACGAGCATAAAGAACGGTATCAAGCATGCTCTCGTAGAGGAGGAAGTATCCCATCCACTCGGAGATAATGATGTCAACCTCGGGGAATGGAAGTTGGACTTCCTCCATCTTTCCCTGCAAGAGGGTGATCTTGTCGGACATGCCATTGACGGCCACGATTTCCTTGGCCTTTTCGATGATCGTGGACATGTCCACGCCGATAACGTGCTTTGCTCCAGCCTTGACGGCGAACCTGCAAAATCCTCCAGTCAGCATTTTTCACTCCGTCTCTTTCTCCGCTCAGCGTGGGGCAGTCTAACATGCTCAGGATGGATGTGCCGCAGCCGACGTCGAGGACGACCTTGTCCTTGAAGAGGTGGGCATTCTGGTAAATGGCATCGCGGTACGACTTGGTTCGGACTTCATCTTTCTGTTGGTAGAAATATCTGGTTAGTCGAGGGTACATGCCAGTACTTTTTTTTTTACCCGCCGGCGCGGTCGGATGCGGGGAGAGTCGCATGAGGGCAAACGTACCAACATTTCCTCGTGGATGCCTTTTCGAGTTCACACATAAATATTAGTCTTGTGCCATCTATGGGCTGAAGAGAGGACAAACCATGGTGATTGTAGCTACTCTGAAGTTAGCCTTTGTAAGAGATCGTAGAATGCGACTCGACGAACATACCTGTTGAAGTAGTGTGCCTCCGAGTGGGCGAGTCCTTGGAAGGGATCCGACATGACTGTGGAAGTGAATAGCAAAGTACAGAGGAAGCGAAGGAGCGAGACGTGTGTGAGAGAGAGAGAAAAAAGCTGCGAGTGTCTGTCGAGCAAGGGCAGTGGACGGCGAACTAAGTACCTGGAGGCAGGACGAAAAAGAATTCTTGAGGTCGAGGGCGGGCGGGCACGTCTGGCGGGCGCTTGCGAGGCAGATCCGCGCCTGCCACCAGCACTAGCGAAGGCGGTGAGAGCGGCCGATGGCGACAAGAAAAAGGCCGCGTCGTGGCACAGTCGCTGCCGTTTGCGCCTGGTCACACTACCTTCACTACAGTCTCTCTCTAGGAACAATATATTGCAGCAGAACGGGACGAATGTAATGGACGGTTGCTTTGGTATTCACAACTCTCTGGCAGATTCTTCATGACTGCCGCTCCCTCCACCGCTCACGCAACTGCTCCCTCCGAACGCAGGCTCTCAATGTCGGCGGCGCTCATACCCACCACGTCCTTCAGAATCTCATCTGTATGCTGTCCCAGTGTCGGCGGCGGCTTCCGGATGCTGGGCGTCGAGTACGAGAACTTGACAGGCGTGTTGACCAGCTTAACTGGCCCGCATTGCGGATGCTCGACTTCGACCACCATGTTGCGTGCCAGGACTGTGAGGGAAAACAGATCAGCCCGATGTGTCCAGACATATTCTTGAGATGTATACTCACTGTGCTCATGCTGTAATGTTCCCTGGATATCGTTGATCGCTGCGTACGGCATGCCGCTCCCTTCCAGCACTTCCAGCCATTCCTGCGTAGTCTTCTTCTGCGTCTCCGCCTCAATCATGCTCTCCAGCAGGTCGCGATTCTCCACGCGGACCGCATTTGTCACGAACCTTTCGTCCTTGATCCACTCTGGCTTGCCCAACCTCTGGCACAAGACGCCGTACAGTCTGTCATTGCCTCCGCCCACGAGGATATCTCCGTCTAACGTCTTGAATGCCCTGTACGGGACAATGGACGGATGTGCTGTGCCCCATCGACCCGTGTCCTTCTGTCCGCTGATCAGGGCGGAGCTTGCTATGTTTGCGAGCGTCGCTACTTGGCAGTCGCTGAGCGCGAGGTCGATATGCTGGCCCTTTCCATTCTTGGCGACACTGAGCAGCGCCGCCATGATGGAATTGGATGCGTAGAGACCGGTCGTCAGATCCGTCACGGCCACGCCCACCTTCACCGGCGGGCCGTCCCTCGAACCTGTGATGTGCATCAAGCCAAACTCACTGGCAGCACAAAAGGTCAGCTTGCTGCGGCCGGTCGTGTCCTCATCAATCAAACGTACGCTTCGACCATCACATCGTAGCCTGCTCGATTGCTGTAAGGTCCCGTTTGCCCGTAGCCCGTGATGCTCGCGTAAATGAGGCGCGGATTGATCTTCGACACGGTCTCGTAGTCCATGGCATACTTCTTCAGCGAGCCGGGCAGGTAGTTCTCGACCAGGATGTCGCAGTTCTTAATGAGCCGGTGGAGGATATCGACGCCGGAAGGATGCGCGAACGAGAGGCCCAGCGATCGTTTGTTGCGGTTCACCTGCACAGTTTTCATCGATCGCCTTTTAGCCGTGTTGAAGCCAGATGCGTTCAGCGGGAATACTGCCTTACGGACATGAAGTAGGCGCTTTCCCCAGCGCCGTCATCCCCTGATCGTTTCGCCCACGGCGGACCCCATGCACGAGTGTCGTCGCCTCGGATGGGATGTTCGACTTTGATGACATCTGCCCTGTGAAGCATGAGGTGTTAAGCTGCGAGCAAGTCCAGACGGAGAAAGCAAAACAGCGATTGGAACTGTTGCATGGGAAGCGCCACATACCCAAGGTCCCCCAAGATTTGCGTGCAGTACGGCTGTGGAAAAGAGCAGGTTAGCAACCGCTGTCAATTCTGTCGAGGGAAGATTTGTAGGAAAATCATACTCCGGCAAGCACTCGCGTCAAGTCCAGCACCTTGTAGCCTGCCAATGGCAGCGTATCCGAGCCGTTCGCCGCGGCAGAAGAAGCGACTGTTCGACGTGCGGCAGACGACAGCACCAGGGAGCTTCGCGATGCATGCCGCGTGGTCGCACGACAAGCTCTCAATCCAAACATGGTAACTAGAAACGAACACAACGCAATCGCTCTGCAGGTACTCGAAAAGAAAGAGGGACCCAAAGAGAGTAGGCAGAGGAGACTGGAGCGTTCACTCGCTACAGGGCAGCCCGTCCTTTTCAAGGCCGAGGGTGTTTTGGCGCAGGAACGTCGCCGCACCCCCGGGTTCCATGCCCGAGCCGCCCGCAAGAGTCGACTGCCCCAGCTGCGGCAGCGGCGGCGGGGCACGGAAGTGGGATGTCGGTGTCAGTGTCAGCGTCCATGTCAATGACTCTCCCACTCTCTCGCCATTCCTTCGCAACCCCATAGAATCGACCATGTTCACCGGCATCGTGGAAATCGTAGGCAGTATGTTCTCAAGACCCTCTTCGAATCGTATTCTTTCTAACCACAAGCTTGCCCACAGCCGTTGCTGCCCTCGAGCAGCTCGACACAACCGCCAGCGGCGGCGGCGGCACGTCCCTGACCATTGCCAATGCCGCTTCAATCTTAGGCGATTGCCAGCTGGGCGACAGCATCTCCGTGCTATTTTATTGCACCCTTGTGGCACTGAAGAAGCAGGACTGGATAAACGCTCCGCAGGGCCTCGAAGACTTCTTTCAGCCTGGAGAAGTGGAGGAATTCGGAGGAGAGATCGAGGACGATCGGTTCCTGCATGCGTTCCGAATCTTTCGGGACAAGGACTCTGGAGGTGTTCGGTTCGAGGCCACAGCTCGAAGGGGGCCGATGATGAAGTGTCCGATCTGGACGGCGTTCGTAACGTCGTACATTGGATCACGAACGTGGATGAGACGAATCTCGCATACGACTGTGCAACTTCGTGAACTCAGGCCGTACGTGTTCTGCGACAATTACAAGCCTTATCGGGGACCTACAGGAAAATTCGAGCTCAAATTTACGACCAAAGGAGGTAGGTGCTGCCCTAGTCGCTACTCAGTCTTCAGGTGATTGTGTTACTGATGCAGCTCGCATTGCAGATGCTGATGATTTCATGGACTGTTTCCATCGGATTCCTGCCAAATAGTCGGGGCAAATTGTAGATGATGAATTACGGCCACCTACGACTCTTACGACTTATGGGTAACGAATTTGACGACGAATACCCTTTCTCCTCTCCACGAAAAGCGATAGCGAGGCGTTTGTGCCGTTTATGCTTTGGTACTTTGTGTCTGCTGCAATGCTCCATTCTCATGAACTTGACGACCGCTACGTTTCTGGTGGGAGGATAGGTTGCTGTTTCATGCTTTTTGATTTGGGATAAAATACTGGCCAGTCTCTCTTGTTTCATCCGTGGGTGGAAATGCGCATTGCCTCTTATTAGTTAATACGGTTTCTTACACGTTTGGATGTTTGGATATGGAAGTCAACGCTGCATTTGGACGTTTTAGCTATCATTGTGCCCATCCCGCTGGGTCTTGCGTTGCTGCGGTTAAGGCAGGAAAATCCAAGCTCATCTTTCCTGCGAAATTCGCAATGTATGCTTGAAGAGTAGCTTCCGAGTAAATGGCAAGATTGCGCCTCGCAAACTGTGAAGCGGCGGAGCAGGCCTGAGGGGCGGTTCGATTGGTGGTGCCAGCGGTGTCGCAAACCCGCCCGACCCTCCCGTCGTCGATTCCGTCGCTGTCTCGCTCTTTGCGGCTTCACAAAACACCAGGGTCTCCCAACGTCCCTTTGGCGCGACTTATTCACCTCATCTACCTTCCGTTTTCATGCCTCCACTGCCTTCCAGGAGCGTTTCCTCGTCCAACCCCCCATCCACATGCGCTTCCTCAACACTCTGAAGTCAATGTCGCCCTTCCGGTCCTCTACAACACATTCCGGCAACACCACCGAGCACCCTCCCACGATTTCTCCTTCCGAAACGACATTATTGTTCGAACAGACTCCTCCTGCGATATTACCTACCACGTCCGAAGTCAATTCATCCACTCTACACACAGAGCCTGCCCAATCTCTTGACGATCTTCAGATCAGCTCAGGAGCTCTAAACTCGGAAGCGACCTCACATCCTGCACCACCGCGGTGGCAGCATGCTCTGAACGACCTTCTGCCCATGGCGCAAGATCCTCAACCACAAGACTCCTCGCCGATACCATCTACCTCCCTCTCCTCCGCTGTCTCCGTAACCCCTCCTCCCGATTATGCAATCACAGGCTACCAATCCTACCCGAGCCTGAATTCGACCCTTCCTGCATCGCAGCCAGCAGCGCCTCCGACCGGCACATATGCGCCAACACCAGACCTCCAGAAGACTCTGTCTCACCACTCTACGTTCTCGTCGAGGCCGGAGTTCCCCCAATTTTCAGCCGCGACAGAGGAGATCCTCAAACGGACAAAGGCAGCCCAAGCTGCAGGAGCGGACAATGCAGGATATGAAGCCGCACGGCAGCATGTTTTGAAGACACTGGTGACGAGCGATGCGCTAGTGTCGCAACCACTCACTCCTCTCCAAGCGTCGCGAGGGAGAGGCAGGCCAAAAGGGTCATCCTCGAAAAAGGTTGCGCAGGCGACGCCGACGTCGGCAGGCGGAGTGGATGGTTTTGCTGCGGATGGCACACCTATAGCCGGCTCCGAAGACTCGAATGGAGCCCGTGGAAAAGGCCGAGCGCGAGGAGCCGCCAGAGGAGGTCGAGCACGAGGAAAAGGGCGTGGCGGCGCTCGTGGGAAGCGGAAGCGCAATGATAGTGAGCAGGACGATGATTCTGAAGAGGTGAGAGCTGTTCGAGGAGGATATCTTATCATTGGCTGATCATAGGGTTGCCCCGGCATGCAGAACGACTCCGATGTGTCGTCAGATTACACTCCTGTTGCGACAGAGACCAAGTCTGGCCGGAAAGTCACCAAACCAACTCAATTTGTTCCGCCAGCGCCTTCGCCAACGACTGCTACGAAGCGTCGAAAAAACATCCCTCGCTTCAAAGGCTGTTGTAGAAAGTGTCTGCAAGGGGTGCCAACGTGGGTACAGTCCCAACACTAACATGATTGTCTTTTGTGATAGCTGCAATACACCATGGCATCAGTATTGTCACGATCCACCTATAGGAAAGGACGTCGTAGACATACCGGACAAAGAGTGGATTTGCAAAGCATGCAAGAAAGCACAGGGCCAGGCGGCATTCGGGCTCGAGGGCCTGATTCCTGGTCCGGATCTGTTGCCGCACGAGGTAGGCAGAGATGACCGCTGGTCGAGCATCAAAGACTGATTTTGATTTACAGAAACGAGCATATTTCACGTCGCTTCCACAATCTCACCTTGTATCGCTGCTCTGCTATGCTACCACCGCCTACCCTTCTCTGCCATTCTTCCATCAGGACACTCAAGCCAGATTAGAAGCCCTCGGCATAGACACCACCGGTCGCAGCGTGTCAACCAATGCTGGCAAGACATCCGGTTCTGCACACATATATCGCGCTGGAGGGGCGTCGGCCACGGCCTCTCAGTTCCTGGCCGATCCTGACGAAGAAACGGAAGAGGATAAATGGGCAACGGATCCAACCGCGATCAATTTCCCGCGCCCCGGATACGGGCTTCTGTCACGCATGCCGCCTGAGGCCGACGATCTGCCATGGCTGGTGGACGATAATCTTGAGGTGTTCAGTCATATCTACCACAAAGGCGACGACATATCAGAGAATGTCGTTGCTGGGGCCATGGAGGACATGCTTGTAGACCCTTAACTAACAATTTATAATGCAAAGACGAGAATCCTACTTGATGCTCCTGGCTCACAATTGCTAACTTTGCTGATGACCCTCGATTCGTGATAGAAGTATCGAGATATTTTAGCACTCATTACAGGGTGCATGGAGTTGCCAGACTGTTGCATAGACGACTGGCTTTATTGAAGCGGCATTCCATCAAATTGCTCCGAATTTGGGTCATCAGCAGGCGGTTTTGTCCCGACAATGAAATCCCTCGTATTGCTAGTCGTTGGACCAGATTGAGATGCACTTGTCTCCATTACCCTCTTCCTCCGTCTTCCCTTTATGAGATCCTACTCCATTACGAGCTCGTTCCCTTCAGCTTGTCCTCGACCATCCTCGCAACCATCTTCTCCAGCACGGATGGGTCACCACCGCCTCCGACCTTCTCCTCAAAGTAGGCCGACACGCTCTTCTCGACGTATTTGCTGACCATGTCTACCTCGACGTTGACCTCCTCGCCCGGCTTCTTCCCAGCCGTCACTATCCGCTCCTGGGTGTATGCGATCAGCATGACCTCCCACCATCCGTCTGGCCCGTCAACCACTTTGGTGACCGTCAAGCTGGCTCCATCTAACGTGATGAACCCCTTCTCCACCACGTACCGCAGCAGCGATCGGTCCCGCGGCTGCAGCCTGAACGTCAGGGCGTTGCCGTCCGGCGTCACGGACAGGATCGTGGCGACCGTGTCGACGTGGCCCTGGACGAAGTGGCCGCCCATGCGAGTGCTCGCCGAGACGGCGCGCTCGAGGTTGACGCCAGAGTCCTGGACGAGCGAGCCCAAGTTTGTGCGCCGCAGCGTTTCTGGCGCGACGCCGACCTTGAAGGATCCGCCGGAGGCGGAGAATTCGGTGACGGTGAGGCATGTTCCTGCGAATCGCGGAAACTCTTGTTAGTTTCCTTTCGCCCACCAAATCCCTAGCTTTTCTTTTTCGGGTAGCGGCGTACCGTTCACGGAGATGCTGTCGCCCAGCTGGCAATCGCCTAAGATTGAAGCGGCATTGGCAATGGTCAGGGACGTGCCGCCGCCGCCGCTGGCGGTTGTGTCGAGCTGCTCGAGGGCAGCAACGGCTGTGGGC
>Ga0115843_1023_pt1 | contig 13082 bp, 16 predicted proteins | sample InSIn4SAF170_2_FD_83857 | JGI IMG/M metagenome (GOLD analysis project Ga0115843, IMG submission 83857) | reverse complement strand
GAGGATGGAAAGACCGTCACAGGCGAGACGGGGGTGCAAGACTTTTGAAGCCATCATTGTCCCGATGTGGTCCCACCACAGATGATTCCGTCAAGATCGAGGACGCTCAGCATGGCATCGAACGAAACAAGCGATCGGGCCAACGGACTTCGGAATCGCTGAGTCTCACGGGTGTTGCCGTAGAATGTCTCATCCAAACTGCCCGAGCTCCATCGTTTTAAGCCTTTCTGAACCATCCGTAAAGGAGAATCAGCGTTGTCGTGGAGGGGCCACTGTCGCCAGGGCCTTGATGAGCTTCTCGTCCGCGTCATTCGACCAGGCCTCGGACTCGGCATCCTCCATGGTCTCGTCGACATCGTCCAACGAGATATCCGGAAGGAGGCTATTTGCTTCCGCCTTGTCGCTCAGTCGTCCGGCTACGCGCATACTCAGAGATCTCAGTCTCAACAGCTCCGCTGCCAAAGCGCCATCTCTTGTAACAAGGTTCGGCTGGATTGACGCTTGGGGCTGCTCGAACGGTCTGAGGAGAGAAATTAACTCGTTGTATGTTTGTAGCTTCTTCCGCACGGCGAGTCTCTGCGCGGAGAGGTCTTGGAGACGAGCGAGTTCGGCAGATAAGCTAGAGGAATGACAGTCAGTTGTCCATTTTACCAAAAGGGATCGGAAAGTGGCAAACTCTTCTGCGTCTACTTCGTCTTCCGCAGACTCTTGTAACTCTTCGATGTAGTCAGGCAACTTCTCGATGTTCCTGAGAAAACCATAGAGTTAGCTTTCGTTCATGTCTGTACAACAAGAATCAAACATACTTGTCCAGCGACAGATCATCTTCCTGGTGCAGCGCCAATGCTGAAGCTCCATAGTCCCCTACTGCATCATCCCCCTCTGTTTCATTCCAATACAACCAGTCGATCTGCTCCGCCTTGTGTCGCACGGCAATGGAGCTCCAAGCATCTCTGCCGTGTTCTCGAATTCGACGGTTCACTACAAGCAAAAAAAAAACATGGTCAGAAACAAAAGGATGCGCACAAAACAGAGGCATTGCTGGCCTGGAAACGGAAAGTATGCGCTGCTAATAGCTACCTTTCTCTGTGACATCGCGCACGACGCGCTCGGGCAGCGGGTCGTGGTTCTTGGGACGGCGTAAGGCTCGCTCGGAGGGTTCGAGGGGCTTGGACAGGAGCTGGTTGACTTGGGTGTTGATGAAGGCGGTTTTCAGCGCGGTGACGGTTGCGTTGCTGGAAGCCATGCCGTTTGTGGGGTTCGCGGTGGCTAGAGGTCAGGTAGGTAGGTAGGTTGGTGGTGTGTTGACGGACGGGAGGACGGAGGTGCAGGCGGAGGCACGACAACGCGACTCCACGTGCGAGCTCCCCGCCAAATTCCATGCCCACGGCACAACGATCCCTGGCTGTCCACAATTCACCAGCTTGAAGACACCCGCTGGCCGAAAGATAATGAAGCAGTAATTGTACTATCTGTTTATGTCAGGATCGCTGTACATAGGTACGCGCAATAAATATTCCTGTCTCCCACTATTCAATAAATAGAAAAAAAAATTGATTACAAAGAGGATTGAATATACCATGAGCTGCATCAACGACAGTTTAATGTTTTAGCTATGGTTGAAAAGACACTTGATATTTGAGATGTCTGAGAAAACAGCGCCGTGTTCTTCGAGGATCCAGACTGAGCTGCGTTCACAATGATCGCCGCATGCGACAGTAGGTAATGAAATAATTCTTATCAATCAAAGCGAAGGACGGAGAAAGCACCGCCAAGACCAGGGCCTACAAATTGCGCAATCGAAGCCACCTACAATCAGTCCACAGTGACTGTCCAAACCTCCCACCGAAAAAAAAAAGTGTGCCTGAAAGAAGCATCCGCCGGAAATCTCACCGCGAGAAAGACTCTCATAGAAACGATCCATCATGGTATGTGATATATTCCTGCCAATCAGCGCAGAATGAGAGAAGATGTCGCAGTGATGTTCATATCCACCGTGTTTTTCGTCGCGCGCAGGTTCACGCCGACGCTTCGGCCTTTGAGGCCGGGCTGGCCAAGAGCGAGGTGTACGCGCAAGTCCTCGAGCAGGCGCGCGCTCTCTTCGATGGGCAGAGGAATTGGGTCTGGTGAGTTTGTTTCCATGCTCTGCTTCTGGTTTCCTCCTCTCTTTCGTTCAACATGGTATACTCCCTACATCTACTTTATTGTGGCTCTCAGAAACCCAATGCCCATACCTTGTAATGGATGCATGTATATATGTACACTTTTCACCTACCCAACCACATACCTCATATCGCCTCCCAGCTCCAATCAACAATCAAGCCCATACCTACCAGATACACCACCCATATCAAACCACCCCCTCTAACCACAACCCTCATCCACGAAAACAGCAACCTAGCAAACACCTCCTCCCTTCTCTACCATGCACTACACTCCCTGCCCTCCCCATCAAACGCAACAAACTGGGCCGGCTTCTACGTCCTCGACCGCTCAGCTTCCTCAACTTCGAGAAAACAACAACAGCTCATCCTGGGTCCCTTCCACGGCCACGTGGCGTGCCAGACCATCGCAGTGGGCCGCGGCGTGTGCGGCGCGGCGGCAGCGAGTAAAGTCACGCAGCTGGTGGCCGACGTGGAGCAGTTCCCCGGGCACATCGCGTGCGATTCGAGGAGTAAGAGTGAGATTGTTGTGCCTGTCTTGCAGGGTGGAGAGGTATGTTTCTTTCCTTCTCTCACTCACATTCTTTTCGACTTGCTCTCTCTTCCTCTAGTCTGGGAGTTTTCAAGTACATCTCAGGTCCTTTTCATTTTGGCGTGATATAGTGGACTTACAAAGCCCGCGCAGGTCGTGGCAATCATCGACATCGACTGTGCCGAGCTGAACGGCTTCGACGAGGAAGACAGAAAGCATCTCGAGGAACTTGCCGCTCTGCTGGCTGAATCCTGCGACTTTTGAGGCAACATCCATCCATGGTCCGGAAGCGATAAGAGTAGAATAGCACCGTTATGACCCTTCCTTTTTGCTTCTCTTTTAGACGAAATAGATTCCAAAATATTGTCTCTTACCTACCTACATATGTTTACACGAATGGAAACACACGAGGAACAGCAACGGATGGCAGGTTTGATCAGACGAAGATTTTTATGATGATTCATGTTCCCGCTGCGTTTAGAAGGGTTTTATACACTTTTTTGTTCTGCTCCGAATCAGCCACAGTCTATCTATCAACCGAAGCCTCGAGAGCGGCGTAGAGAGAAATCTACAATGCGTTTTCTTTTCGAAGACATTGCGACCCACACGCACCCGCACTGTAACGAAGCCTGGGGTATATGGTCTCGGGCGTGCGATTGCGTTTTCGAGTTTGCTCCAAAGCAGTCATAGCTCCCGTCTTGAAGCATGGATCCGAAAGTTTGCTACGAAGCTAGCGAGCAGGTCATGCCGTAATTCGATGTTCCATCAGTTCGGGATCGTGTCACATCAATTCTTCTCCAAACGAACGGCTGCGTTCCTTTCCACCATGTCCAAGTCAACCTTGTGGCCCAAAAGTTCACGAATGTTCGATACCTGCATATCGCTTTAGTAGGCTTTCCGCAATGATGACTTCGCAGTTACTCACGCCGTATTTGATCATGGTCGGCCTTTCCAAACTTAGACCGAATCCATAGACTCGCATATCCTTAGGCAAGCCCATGGGCTCCAACATCTCTGGTCTGAACATGCCCGAGTTGCCAATCTCCACCCACTTGCCGAGGCCGGGGTGGTACCCGAAGATCTCCATACTTGGCTCAGTATAAGGGTTGTATCTGTTAGATCAAGGTCAGACCAGGGAAAACCACCAAGGAAGGAAGAAACCATACGCAGGCTTGAATCGAAGATTGGTGATGCCGAGTGTGGCGAAGAACTGTTCCAAGAAGCGCATCAGACCTCCTAGCGTCAAGCCAAAGTCGGCGATGACACCTGCATGAAGGATTAGTATTGCTGTTCTCTCATGGCATACAACACTACATGACATACCCTCAATCTGATGGAATTCTGCCAAATGAGTGGCGTCCACCGTTTCGTTTCGGAAAACACGATCTATACTGAAGTATCGTGCTTGACGGTTATTAGCTCACGCATCAAACTTTGAAAATGCAGTCAACCATACCTGGGCGAGGGTCTTCAGCTAATCTATGTAAAACATACGTGCTGACTGCGGTTGTGTGTGTTCTCAGAACGAGACGTAAGCTCTCGTCAGGGCTCCAAGGATAGCGGTAGCCAATGGAGCCAAAGGCGCCGTCTTGATGCACTTTCCGTACGTTTTCCCAATATTGCTCATAATCTCGTGGTGTTGTTTTACGTTCCTCTACCGAAGCATAAAGCGTCTTGGAGCCCGATTCTAGCTCATCTAACTGTTTCTCTGCAGCAATGTCCGCACGAGGCTTGTCTGCTTTGGGAGGATCTGAAATGAAGAAAGTATCCTGCATATCGCGCGCAGGATGCTGTTGTGGGACATAGAGGGCGTCGAAATTCCAGAAACCAGAGTCAACGAAGCGTGCCGTTGGCATTTCGATGAATCCCATGTTGAAGAAGATGTTGCGGAACTCCGTTCTGACCTTGTTGAGTGGGTGTAATGCTCCAGCATTTTGCGAGCCCCCCAAGGCCTTGAAGTTGTATGGCTTGAATGTTGCAGTCTTCCAGGCATCTCCTGCAAGCATGTCCGCCGTAAGATCCGTGACCTCTACGGGTATCTCCTTTGCGTATTTGGGTCCCTTTGACACGCTGTAGGTAATGGCCTTTGCCGTCTTGACGAGCTGTCGCTTTTTGAAATCGGCCAGCAGCTTCTGATCGTCGAAGGATTTCGTCTGTTCGATATGGCGCAAGGCATCGGCAGTAGAATCCTTGACCGACTCCTGCACAGAGACGAGCTCCTCCCCGTCCTTCTTGATCCACTTGTTCTTGAACGCATTGCCTTGACCAACCTTCGCCGACGCCTGTCCGACAATGTTCTAAAACGCATTAGCAATTGACCTCAGTTTCCCCATACCAATAGCCTAGTCTTACTGGCAATTCTTTTATCTTTATTTTGCCCTGCTTTGTAACCGCTTGCCACACCTACACAGCATCGTCAATCCTGCACTGCAGCGCTGGAGCTTCTCACTACAAACTTTATATTCGTGACTGCCTTCCTTGCTAATTGTCTCGCCTTCTTCGGTCAGCACAACAACTTGGCTTTCTTTGGTTTCGTAAGTGATCATGGAGCGGCTGGCAAGGCGGTCGAGGGCTGCTTTGATCTCGATTTGAGAGACATCGGGGAACTTGTCCTCCGTCTGGAAGGTGGATTGCGAGTCTAATTCGTCGAGGATTTCTTTCGCGGTGTCGCGATTGCCGGAGACGGCGGGGACCGGTACAGGGCCTCGCTGGCCTGGCATTGTTGCAATGTGTGGTGTTCGAGGATTGCTTCGTTTGCTGGTCGCTATTGTATCACCGCTTCGCCGATATTCTTTGGAGGGGCTTGATGAGTCGAACAACTGACTCAAGCCGGGCCGGAATTTGTTTTCGCCCTCCCATATATCGAACATGAGAGTGGGACCACCACCACCTGCACTTAACCAATGACCACCTGCAATCAGCTCTTCGTACAATAAACGTCAAGAGTACTTGGGCTGCTTGGTTCCATATGTGATGTTTTGTTTATGCATTAGGTAAACTATAGAAGGAGTATTTAACAAGCGACTCCTGGACATACAACGTCCCTGAAGAAAAGCTCCAAAAAAACATAATGAAACGACGCATTTTCTCGCGTGCGCCGTTCTATCTACAAGCTGGATCGACAACAGGAGCATCCACAGCAGGCCCAAGACATAGATTCTGAACAACAAGAAGAACCATGTGTTGTACCGTCTTGTCAACCTTGCTGGAAGGCGAATAGGCCAGATTATTCGAGTATGCTCAAAGTCGAAGCGTCTGTTTCAGGGTGTTCAACATCTGACCAGATACCTTCTTGGCCACGTCGAATCGCCGCAAGTCCACCTTCTTTGTTGTCGATGGGATGTTCGAGTCATCCCAATTGCTTCATAGCCGTAGACTTTGACCGTCAGGGATGCTAGGTCCGATATGTTGAGGATTGTGTTTTTGGGTGGAGGAAACAAGCGAGTATACGATGCTTTGTGTAAGCGGAACCGGTAAAATTATTTACGTCTGCGCCGTCGAACTCCGGGAATATGTGTGTGATTGCCATCGCAAAAAGGGTACAATAGAAAGAGAGCTTTGCATGGCAAAAAAAACGTAGCCAAGCAAAACCGAATAGGTAGGAGAAAGTAACAGCAAACAAGTCTATCTGCGACAACATCATTAACGTAACGACCGCTACCGGACAGTCCCAGAAACAACACAAATCGTGTCTTCCACAAGACGTGCACTTGACGCCCTGGAAATGCCATGTATCAACTCAGAAAAAAATCGACAAGTTAGAGAAAATAAACACATTTTACATCTTCAGCCTCCGTGACATTCATTCGGCGCGTTCATGTTTGATAGGATGGAACATGATGGGCGGTAGGCACATGCGTCCGGTGCCCTTGGCTTCTTCTTTGTGACCGCCTTCGTTGTTCTCGCGGGAACCAAGCCAGCGGCGCCAAAGGGCAGGACTGAATCCGCTGTTGTAGTAAAAGCTGGTGCCCTGTTGGTTGTGCTCGCCCCATCCGAACGGACTGTCGTGTGGTTTCACAGGGTGGTTAAAGGTAGTGTCAAGCGTCTCAAGAGGCCAGTCGCGATCAAAGTAGACGGGATGCGGGACATAGACAGCCTTGAAACCATGATGAAGAGCGACAGTAGGTGCCCACATCTCGGGGAACATGTGATGGCGCATCCGCCATGTCTCCTCGTGCATGGTGTTCAGGAGTGACTTCGAAAGACGAGAGACGGTGATAATGGCTACTCTTCGGGGAGGTATCGGCAAGGATAGATTGTAACCGGTGACGTCGTCTCGGAACACCCAGTTTGTCTGGTCGGGTTTGAAGAGTGGGTTGAAAACGATCAGATCCGCTTCTTCGCCCACGCCCCATTCGAAGTTATCCTTGGTATATGTGTGCTTAGGAATGTTTGACTCTGGCGACTTCAGCATGCCGCTGTTCTCGAATTCAAAAGGACCCCACACGGGAGGCTCGCCCGAATGCAGCGTCTCCTCTTCAACCATCTCTGTGAACTGCTCGAAGCTGCCGTGTTTACGGGGGATATAGTATCGGGCGGCGCGTTCCCACATGCCTTTCCTTGGTTGCTGCTTGGCCCATGCGGCGGCTTGCTCATGGAGCTCATAGTAGTGGCCGGTGAAACGCATATCCATCTCCCAGTGCCAGAAGTAATCGTACTCAGGATGTTTGTGAGCAAACCATTGAAGTGGAAGATGGAGGCCGCGGTATGCTCCATGAACTGGGGCATTAGCATGGTTGAAAACGTTGTCCTTAAAGGGGCCAGGGTAGAACATCTCCATCTGCTTCTCAGACCAGAGGGTAGCCAAGCCCCAGAATTCGCGTGGGACGTGCTTCTCCAGAGTTTCGCGGTACACTTCGTCCGAGGCCCAGATTGGGATTGTGTTGTCTTTGACGTGGACGAGAAAGTGAATGTCATACTCTCCACCACTTTTCACGCTAAGTTCGCTGATCATCGCACGTAGAGCGAGGAGTTGAAAGTCTGTGTACTCATAGCCAGTCCAAGTACGGAGAATGTATGCTGATCTGTAGTTGAATTTCTTCGCTGGGTCAGCCTTGACGCCGTCGGGCGAGACATAGTCCTTGTCAAATCGGATTTTGTTCTTCTCATAACATTGCTTCTGGACTTTGCCCCAGTCCACAGTGCGGAAGTCAACCTTGTTCATCTGATCCAGGATCTTCTCAGCGCCTACGTTCTCAGAATTGGCAGCCAGACCAAGGCCGCCCTGTTCCTTGTCATAGCCATAGCCATACGCACTCATGCGGCCAAATCGATCGAAACAATGCTTGTCCGTGAGGCCAATAAGCTTATTCGACCCGAAATAAGAATCCGTCATGTTCTGAGGCAAGCCGGGGTAGGCATAGACATCAGGTGCAGCGATGCGGTTCTCTTCGTCAAGATAACACTTCTCGACTGGCTGAAACTCCTTCAGGTACTCATACGAGGTGTATTCAGGATATGGGCTGAACACGACGGGGTCCATGGGGGGCTCGGTCAGCAACTTGGGCGTCTTGATATTCGCAACTGTCGCTGCGCCATCCGCAGAGTTGAGTCGTTCTTTGAATGTCTGCTCAGGCACATAATCACTGAAGGGCACCAGTGTGCGGATGCCGTTGTAGAAACCGTTGAGCCTGGATCATTGTTAGATGCTTTGCTGACCAGAAGATAAATTGTACTAAACATGCCAGGCAGAGGAAGGGGGTTGCAATGTCTTACCTAGGGTAAGCCTCCCAATGATAGGCTACTCTGGAATTTTTGTGACGCTCTTCCTCAGCGCGGCGCCGGTAGATGCTAGTACCAAGCAATGTGAAGCAGAAGAAGGATATCAAGGCGTAGAGGATGACACGCGAGGGAGACAGCCTGGGCATGTGGAAGCGAGAAGAGCCTCTAATCGGAGAACGCCATCTGAATCGGCGCAGGCTGGATGCAACGAAAGGAGAGGTGCTTGTGCTCGCGTTGCCGCTCTCTTGTCCAGGCAGTTTCTCGTAGGACATGTCCGTCCGTATGGGGAATATCTTCTTCGGGTTGATCTTCCCCAAGCGTGCTGCGAAGCTTTTGACCATGATGAAGGTTGAGAGTGAAAATCCGGATGCTTTAGCAGCTGGTGTTAACAAAGCATCTGCAGGCCAGGTTCAGGCGCCTCCGCTCTCGGTCAGGTCGAGTAGTGGTGAGGAGGCGGTGGGATGGTGTGTGAAGCGATGAGGTCGCGCGCGGGCTGCTGGCGGAGCAGGATGTGGTGCACGAGAGAAGGATACGAGGTGTTGATGGGAGGTAAGGACGAGGGGGGTGACTGCTTCGAATCGGAGGATCGATGATTAGGAGGCCGGAATATGTCTGATGGGAGGGAGTGATTTGCTCCGGAGCAAAGGAGCGAATTGGCGGAGGAGTGAGAGGATCGTAGGAGGAGGAGGAGGTGAGGAGAAACGAATGGCAGCGAAGCGCGAGAGCGTGAGAGAGAGGGAGAGGAGGAGGAGGAGTGAAGAAGGATGGATGGCAAGGCAAGGCGTAGGATCGGGGGTGCGATGCAGCGGCGCGGACTGGCGATGCCAGTGGACGGCCAAGCAGGGAGGAGCTACGCCGGGAAGAGGGGATGGGTGCAGGCGACGGGCGAGGGCGAAAAAAAAGTGCCAGGGAGGGCCAGACCCGAAGGGAGAGCAAGAGGAACAGAGGGCAAAGGGCCAAGGGCAAAGGGGGGCGGCGAACCGTGCGGGCAAGCGCGACGGGTGGGGCCTTGAGGTCCTTCCCATCCAATCCATCCTCGCTGCCCTTTCACTCGCCAATATTGTATTGCTGCGTGGGACGGCGGACGACGTGACGACCTCGTGTCTGCGCTCGCCAGCCGTCGCAGTCTCGTCGCCTTGCGAGCGTCCGTCACTGTCTTCCGTCTCGACAAGCGTCAAGCGTCAGCTCAAGGCGAACAATCTCCTCCGCCGGCCGCGGACAGCCAGCCAACGGCAGTGCGTGTCATGGAGGGCGCTCTCTCCCTCTCTCTCTCTCCCTCTCCCTCTCCCTTTCCCTCTCCCCAGCGCCGAATGCAGCGGATGGGAGATTGATTGCGCACGCACTTGCACCCGCTGCGCGCTGTGATTGGCCGCCGGGCAGCTTGCGGCGGAGAGGGCGAGCTCCAGCTTCAAGTTCCAGCGACTGTTCGTATCGGACTGATAGCCGTCCTGGCCAGCATCTCCTCTGCTCGGAAGGTGTCCGTCCTGCTGTCCATGCGCCTGGCCGTTGAGCGGTCGCGAGCTTCTCCATGCTCTCGTCCTCTGGCACAGGTTGGCCGAGCAGACAGCACCAGAAATGGTGCCCTCAGGCGCAACGGAATTGAGCTGGCCGCTGGAGGTAGCCTCCCACACAGCGCGCGAACCCGTGTCGGCAGCCCGGGAGGCAGCCCGAGCACGTCGAGTCCCTTGCACCGTGACCCGAGACCTTGCTGCATGGCGCTGGAGAACACTGAGAACGAGAGGGAAATGGCGGGCTCCTGCAGCTGCACGCCGGCGCCATCGTGTCCATGGCGTCATCCGCAGCTTTCTTTCTTATTCTCTCGGTCGCTCTGCGAGAAGCAGAAATACCTGTAAACACACACACACACACACACACAGGTCCAGGCTAAACACAATTCTACAGTTGCACGGCCGCAACGAGGACGTCTGGTATCTCCTCGCGTCTGGATGGGACGTCGGGCGCTGCACCCTCCAGGAGCGAGCCTCATCACGGACGTCGCTCGAGCTGCGATGTCCGATGCTAGGAATCCTCTCGATTCGATTCGCAGCACGAGGATGCGCCTGAGAAAGAATGTCGCCGCTGGGATTAGTCGTCGGGCAGTTCGCCTCGCCAAGCACGCGATCCTCCTTCTGGCCCGCGCCCGCCTCTCCTGCCTCTCCTTATCTTCACACACGGTCGTGCGCTCTCTCCAGGTGTTCTTGTCAGCGCCTCGTCTAACAGCACATTCCGCTGGCCAATTGTTTGGTCTTCCTCTCATTCAACCCAAACTCGGTGTGCCGCCCGTCGCTTTTTGATGAGGATGGTTGCTTCTGTGTCCGTGTTCGACTTTGATCGCCACAACGTCCAAGAGATCGCCACAGCCGGTGGTTTGGTTTTCTCCTCTGTTCCCACTCCTGTGGCCAGTTGACGCGGCGGCCCCTCTGATCGACCCTCTTCTGCCATGCCTCCTTCGCATTCTAATTAGTTAATTCGCCTCGGACCTCAATCATCGAGTCGCCGTGTTCTTGTTCCGTGTCCGAGGGTCGATTTGAAACCGAAAGAGACTGACAGTGCTGGCGATATATCCACTTGCACGAAGGTACCCAGTACATATCGTCACCATGCTACGCTTGCATCAAGAGAAGAGCTTAAAAGGCATGATACCTTTGTAGAACGCCTTCAATCCAGCACCGACGTTCGCTCCTTTGCTTTGTGTGCTTATGGTATCTAGACGTATGTGCGGCTTGTTGCCTAGTCCACATGTGTCTTCTTGAACGTATTCCATGTCACCGTGCAACGAGAAGCAAAAACCTCGTCATCTCTGTATCATTGGATTGCACGACGCGCGTCATCGACTTCATTCTATGGAGGCTGGAAGGTGTAATTACAGTATTCTCCCGATGAGCAGGGTGCCGTAGGTTGCTTTGCTGAGCTTGATGGGCCTCGCCGTCGGTGGATCCACCTGCGCATCTGTCGAACGAAAAGCATCCTCTAGGAAAACAAAGTCCCGCCGTTCCTCTGATGAGCGACGCCAGCGCTTTACCATCGGCATCCGCTGTTTGTCTTTGGTTTCTTACAGCATGGTCTTTGAGGCTGTTTCACCCTCCGAATGTCCTCCACGGAAGTGCGCGTCGACGGCATAATGGACCGTACCATTGTCCAGCGCTGAGAAGCACCACGGCCTCGCCTTTTCCAGGTCACCGGTTTCCTCTTTCCGCTGTCTTTCAGATCATCTCAGACGTCCGTTGCGCGTCTTTGAATCTGGCGCGTCCATTTCGACCAAGGCTTCTCCTTGGAGTTCCAGAATGTTGCCGCTTTAGGTCTTATAACAGCCGTGCATTGCACCGCAGCCAGCGCCTGAGACACTTGGCGTCCGACGTTCGAGAACGCTTCCAGCAACCTCAACCAGTCTGGACACGAGTTGCCTGCTCAAGGCTGAATTCGCTCCAAACAATTACAGCCCTGTGTCGTTTCGCTTGCGCAGCCTGCTCGTCTCGTGAAGGCATGTCTGCACGCCGCGGTAAACTCACTCACGAGCTGTTTCCATCCGCCTTCGTTCATACACTCTGACCTCAAACTTGGAGCGTACGTGGTCCGCTGTAACCGTTGTGGACATCCGATATCTTCGACCAAGACCAGGACATCCCGCGAGCAGTTCCTGTTTCCAAAGACGGTTTGAAGCGGTGGGCTGCGTCTTGAAGCAAGAAGCCTCACGCCGGTGGACCGAGTTTTGGTAGCAAAGCATACGCCAACTGACGTATACCTGCTCAAACGGTGATTCGTGACCCTGGAAATGGCAGTCGGAAGATAGTGGCCATCCGTACGCCATGGGAAAGGCCGTGATCATGGGAGAACGACATCGGTATAAAGACTCGAGATGATGCTCGGGAACTGAATTTCTTGCTCAGCACACTTGCAACACTTTCTTCCCTTCTCATCTCAATACCTTCTATTCTTCCAATACAGCTGGTCTGTAGAAATAATTTGCTCTTACCTATCCAAGCCGGTCTTCATTTTATTCTATAGTCAGCATCAACCAACATGCGTGTCCTCGCCATCGCACCAGTGCTTGTCGCCCTTTTGGGCACATCGATCGCCAATCCCATTCAAGGATCAGCACTCGAAGTGTACGTCTGTTTTCTTTTGTGGTTCGATATATTGTCGTCACCTCTTCTCCAGTCCATGTGACTTGTACTCGACCATTCAGTCGACGACGAGACACATCCTACGTTGCCCATGTTCGCTTTTCACGCAACCGCTTCACCTGATATCCAAGTCCTCTCCTGCAATCCAACTAACATCTCCCACCAGCCGTCAAAATGGCAACCCTCCGCCTCCGCCTCCAACAAACACCGCTCGCCCACCAGCTCCCACCCGCGCACCGGGTCGCCCACGCCCCAACAAGCGTGAAGACCACAACCATATCGACATCGAGGTTCGCGATCCTCAAAACAGACCTCCCCCACCTCCACCGAACGGCAACGGACGCCGTCCTCGCCCACAGCGGCGTGAGGAGGAGGAAGAGGACGACGACATCGAAGACACTATCGAGCTGGAGGCTCGCGAGCCCCAGAATAGGCCTCCACCTCCTCCTCCAAACGGCAACGGACGACGTCCCCGTCCCCAGCGCCGCGAACCAGAAGCCGATATCGAAGCCAGAGACCCGCAGAACAGACCTCCCCCGCCTC
>Ga0115843_1021_pt1 | contig 14050 bp, 15 predicted proteins | sample InSIn4SAF170_2_FD_83857 | JGI IMG/M metagenome (GOLD analysis project Ga0115843, IMG submission 83857) | reverse complement strand
GCTCTATTGAGAGCTTCGGCTTTTTTAGCCGGATAAGGCGCTTGATTGGCTTTGGATGAACTGGATCGTTTGTGTGTTCTCGGGCGACTCTCCTGACTGTTAAGGGTTCAAGATCAACGCCTAACAGTTAGATGGATGTCTACACACGACATGGTGGCTGATGGCCTCACCAAGATACTGCCCAGCCAGAAACACCAAGATTTCGTACGGTTACTCAATCTACACGATATATCAGAACAGCTTCAGCAGCAGGACTGCTAAATCTGGGGAGGTGTGTTGAACTAGGATCCGAATGTGGCGGTTTTACATACCTTGCTTTTGTCAGGCGTTCACCCCTTTCCTTACTACAGATGTTACATGTCAGCAGATCGTTTATGCGTTAACGTCGTATTTAAACCAGTCCGCTCGTTAGCTCCACAATACATCAAGTTTTCCACCGATACTCTCCGAAGCTTAACATAATGCAACGAGGACTCTCTGTGGCGCGCATCTCCTAGGCAAGGCTGCACCACACCTAGCAAGCCGATGGTGTCCAGGCCCCGTTCTTTTCTCACATGGTAGATGCGAAAATAAACATCGCCTTATGATGTGGCTGCCAACGATGGCGTTTGCGCAGAAAGCAGATTTGTTCCTCATCGGCACCTTCGTTGAACTAAGTTCGGACCGCTGGACAATAATCCAACATACCCTTCGGCTAGTGCCCAAATGTGCGTTAGATATCTATATCGCGATTGGTAAAGAATCAATCGAAGTTAATAAAAAGCGGGGTCATTTCCAAGAGTACGGACACTGAGTGCAGACGCTCAGGGTCGCCTTCGGACGACGATTGCGGGGCATATTCGTCGATTTAGCCTCATTAGCTTCCTTGTTGCTTGTTAAGGCATTGAGATGCGGCACGCCATCTTTCACTACATCACAAAGTCTGCTTTGGCTGCAGGTGATGTTCCAAGAGTGGAGCACGATAGTTTTGCTGTCTGGACTAAACTTCGTCCTTCGTTCGAAACGATGGCGAGTCAACTATGGGATAGATCTGCTGAGGCAGCTGCCAACAAAGCTTGATTCGCATGTTAGGATCTTTGATCTCTATCTTACAGCATCTGCACTGGTTGCATATTAGCACATTCTCCACCTCCGACCACGATTTTAGTATTGCAAGCGTATAGAGCGTCGAGGTCCAGTACAAGACCAGTAGAACCAGTTATAGAGGAGTTCTATGATAAGAGCAAGCTAGGGGATAAACACGGTCATTGATTCGGACTCAAGCCGGTAATGGTCTTATATTAGGCTGATTCACTTTTGAAGATATCTCGCATTCAGTATGGTAGGCTGGAATGTGCCGGGGATAACAGGATGCCAGGGCTTCAGAGCGGACACGGGGATGAACAGCAAATGTAGAAGCCCATTTTGCAGGCATGGAATGGCATCCTGTACATTGACCTTTTGCCGACACAACCGAATGCTTCAGTTAGATCGTAGAGGCTGTTAGAGCATTCCTAAGCAGCAAAGATTATGCAGTCGTCCCTCTTCAGCCAGTGCAGGCAGCCTCTGCGGCTTGAAATAACGAGAACTTCCATATGATTCCATCGACTCTTACTTCGACACTGGTGAAGGACCTTCCAAGACCGCCTGGGAGAGATTCGAAAAGACACCGTTTTGAACCCGCATCCCACTACTAACACATGATCACAGTGGCGTTTTGGAGACAATGCAAGTTAACGAAACAGCTCCATATGTTACCTGATTAAAAACAGGACAAGGTAGCGAGCCTATCGTTAGGTCCCCAAGCTCACTCACAACAATCGGTAAACCACAATTCGCCCCTCCTGGTCATCTGGTCGAAACCATCATGTATACTACAAATACTACTGTTAGACGCCCTCTAGGCATTCACTCTACAGCTCTACACTCTGAGCGTCACGTGACCCTGTCACCTGACAATTGTGTATGCAGAATGTATATAGCAGGATTGGGACGCACTTTCTCCTGATTCTCAATCCACTCCTTTAACCCGATTCTACCTCCAACTACCACAATATTCAGCTTCTAGTGTTGCGTCTGACAGGTGGCATTCAATTGGCTACATAGAATGCATGCCAAGCATAAACTGAGCTTGCAGTTCAGCTCCTTGTGTCTGGAACGACGACTTGTCCTATATTCTGGTGAAGCATGCTTGTAGGCATAAATGCATGAACCACTCTACCGCCTCGCTGATGCATAGAAGGCGCTGCGGCCGGAGATCGTGCTTTTGGAGTGACTCCAGATAAGCATATGCATGCTTGTTCGACCCACAAGCTGTCATCGACACCTGCTATAATTATGTCCGTCAGTGTGAGCTTCGCGAAGCTTCTCTGCTCTTCTAATAGACCTATGCACTGGGTGCCGAGTATCAGTGCCTGGTATCTAGAAGAACCGTTCATAAACTTACACATTATCCTCCAGTCAATAGCCGATTCGATCATATTGTTGGAAAGCGCAAGTTAAGAGCCATCATGTTCGAGTAAGAGTCTTCTGGTGACGTTCCTGAAAGCCTCTGCATTTTGGAGCAAATACGCGGCAGGAGTAAGATAAAGTAAATCTTCTTTCCTCTTTGGCTGGAGCCACTTGACGCTGCATAATGAATGGCACTTAGGTAGTCGTACTTGTCTGCTACGATAGCGACTCGTAGAATGTCCTTTCCGGAGAAAACACTGGGGACTAAGTCATTTCGATGATGGAGGACAGCACAGATCGTCGTTAGTGCAGTGGGATCATCATCGGGCAATGAAAACTTGAACGTCATTTCATTGCGCATCGTCTGGCCCTCCAATCTAGGCCCAACATTGCGGTAAATGGTTTTGAAGCGGCCGTGAGAAAACAAGAATTGACGCGAAGCTCAACACTCTCTGGCCCGACTTTTAGTAGGACGTTCCCATCACTGGCAATATTTACGCTCGTGATGACCAAAGTTGATCTGCAATAAGTCGCTTCGTTGGATCTAGTGAAGGAGCCAGCTCATTAAATGGGCAAGGCGGATAACTGGGTGAAATTGTAAGCAACGCTCCTCCAAACGTGCTTTTGAACTTCATGTCCATACACTAGCTACAATATTGTTCACTGTTTTTGGTTTTGAGAGTGGGGTACTATCACACTCACTGTGTAGGGCCGATTCTCCCCGGACCTGATCTGCTAGGAGCACGCTCAAGGAATGTTACATCTCATCAACGCAGAAGGAGAAGGCACGATGCATTCGTCGTCCAGCTTCGAATAGGAGAAGATTGGTTCATCTTCTGTTGGAAATGCCAGGAACACCGAGTCTAACATAGGAATGCCGGGAGAGTCACCAAAACAGGACGCACATACAGCTGGGCTGTAAGAAACTCAAGGATTTTCAGAGAAAAGAACTCGGCCACTTTTCAAGATAGCACAATCTTCGAGCAATCAACATGCGCGAGCTAGCCACCAAACATCAGATTCGCGGAACAGACGCAGATCCTTGGGCGATTCAGGAAGTCGAGCATATGAGCAGATCAACACTTATACTACAATATCCTCTTCGTCAATTCTAGTAATTCAATCCTCTATATAAAGCCAGTAATGAACGGAACCTGTTTCAACCGGCCTGAGCTGGAGAACCATCCATGGGAAGACTCCTTACAACGAATGAACACTCAATTCCGAACCTCACATTGTCTTGCCACCGCCTTGAACCAATCGAATCAAAGCATCTACTGAAGTAACAGCCTCAAATTTCAGGCGACGTAAACTGCTGTGTGACGACATCGTATGTCTTCAGCACTGTCCGGGTCGGCTTCAATCTGCACTTTTCCGCGAAAGTTGAAGGTGAGGACTAAATCGTAGCGGTGAGCACTCTACAAAAATTCTACCAGCTTCCATCTTCGAAGATGTGACCTAAAAGCCCTTTGCACGTTACTGTACTGTTGTAAAGCTTTACTGTGTATAGGTACAAAGGGTCAAATTCGCGGGACAATGAATCCCTATCTAATTCTGCCGCCATTCCAGCCAATCAGAGCCCAAGATCCGAAGGCGGTGAGAGTTCAGCCGACTGCCGAAGAACACCAAATCCCCGCCTCCATGCGATGCAAATACGCCATTATTACCCCAAAATGCCACGAACTGAAGGCTCCACTGATCTTAATATACAAACCAGGGCTGCTATCATTACCTGCCGACATCTGGCGGGTATGGAGTGGCCTCAGATAGCCGGAAAGCTTCAGATATCACCTGCAGCAGCTCATCGAGTATACCATAAAGCTCTCGCCGAAGCTCTTGCCGAAGCTGGTGCTGATGCTGGTGAAAATGTTAATATTTCAAGCCTCCTCAGCACGCTCCAGCCCAGCTCCTTTCGGAAAGGACCTCATCCAAAGGTGAATAACGGAAGCAGCGAAAGTAGGCAAATTCGGCAGGCTATCTTAGATAACCCTAATCCTCCATTTCATATCGCTGCTGGTCCAAAACTTAATGAGTTAGGCCTTCAAATTTCACCCTTAACAGTCAGGAGAGTCGCCCGAGAACACACAAACGATCCAGTTCATCCAAAGCCAATCAAGCGCCTTATCCGGCTAAAAAAGCCGAAGCTCTCAATAGAGCACAAGCAGCAGCGAATACAGTACAGTGAGTGGCTAAATTCAACGTTCAAGAGGCTTGAAAATCGAGTTATCTTTGTCTGCTACGATGAAACTTATAAGTCATTTGGTGGCGCGGTGTACAGAGGCAAAAAACGGGTATCAATAGAACAAGGAAGCGACCCAAACGAGCTCCCATTCCATGAGGAGGACCCGAAATTCCAGCTAATGATTTGCGCCGCGACGTCAACTTATATACATGCGAAGAGACCCATCAAAATCTAGGTTCAGGACGATACTGCTGCGAAAGAGGCCCTAATAGCTAAGATTGCGAAACAGGCAGAAAAAGAGGGTGAAAATGTACAGCAAAAGCGAACCCGGGCTTATCAGGAAGGCACTCAGAAACACCGAATCCTGCAGGAGGCCATATCAATATAATGCGACATAATAAGCAGATAAAAAGAGTCAATCCAGCAGCTCAAAAAGGCCTTAAGAAGCTATTTACAGCTGATCGCCTGTTTAAGCCCGATAAGATTAAATATAGCCGTGAACAAAAGGGAATGAATGGTCCTTAGTACGCCGAAAATATCCTTCGCTTACTCGTTTTTCCATACTATCACAAAATACGGCGTTAAAATCCAGACCATACAGTCTTCCTGATACATAATAACGTTCGTATCCATCGGGCTGCTGAGCGCTATCTAAAAAGCTTGATTAAGGAACAGCAGATCCTCTTCGCTACTCACCCTCCACGATCACCAGATCTACATCCAATTGAGCGCTGTTTCGGCCGCCTAGAGGCCTTTTTAGATGATTACAAAGTGTCCTCATCAACTCGGGCTGAAAAGCAGGCCGCTGAAGCCTTTGTCAAGGAGCTTTGGCAGGAAAACACCGAGATAGAGGAGTATATGGCGTATCGGCTACGTGTTGATAGCTTCAAGAAGCTGGCAAGCTTATGCATCCTCCATAAAGGCGATAACAACTTCACAGCATAGCAAAGATTAAGAAACAGCAGGTTTCCTATAGTAAATTCAGCTCTCTTCGAATTCTTGGAGTGTATTACTATTTCTGGCAAGGATCGGCGCACGTGATTCATTTTCCCACGAATTTGACCCTTTGTAGCTATGAATATGTCCAGTCCATCATTTCTAGGGAATGAGTCAGTGCCTAGATCCTATCACGATTGAGGTGATGTTAGGTTTACATATAAGGTTCGTCGTGAAACTAGATGGTGCTTTACACGACGTCTGTCACTTTAGGTAGACTTGCTAAAATCTAGGTTTTCGAAACCCACCAGATATTTCGGGATCTAGAAAGCATGCTACGTTGGATCTAAGAATGCAATTTCTAAGATTGGTGCTAGATGCTAAATATTCACATTACCACACAATCCTCCTTGCCTGAGTTTGCCAACCCATACCACTCAATCACCGATTCGTGTAAAGGTTCGGGCCCGTCCTCTGACTTTTCTAGCCAATTGATGATTGCCAGTTGTTGCGCGTAATCTGGGTGATCGTGTCCAACACAATACTTGTCCACCTCAAGCTCTTTCCTCGCCCACATGAACGCCATGCGTCTTTTTCCCAGCCTTATACTATACTTCGCAGCATCATGATAGCTAGATGGAACCTAAGCCTAGTGGTATTTCATATATGTGACATCACTTACGATACTCCAAGGTCCCTATTCAACAAGCCTTCGGACTTTTGGAGAGCTGCCATTTTATGTGCCATCTTCAACCCCTTTTCCCAAGATGTATGAGAGCCAAGGAGTGCGTTAAGAGCGAGCTCTTGATCTAAATTGAACAATTCGAGTCGCTTCTTTTCCTTTTTTTTTTTACCTGCTGCCTCGGTCTCACAAGCAGGACAAGTACATTGGAAATCCCCATTTATGAAGCTCTGCTTGACGTTGTTTCCGTGTCCGATTGGTACCATGTATGTACATGATATTGAGCTCTTCACCAGCGGCGATGTCGCGTACGGCATGGAAAGTTTCCTTCTGGATCGTTGTGTTCCATGCAAAGTGAACGTTCGGGATGCATGAATGATTGGTGCGAGATCCCAGCGGGAATACGCCTCCAAAAGCATTTGCCGCATGGATTTCGAGAACTCTGCGATCAGATTGGGGTATATCACGCCAAGTCCGTCCAAGTTCACGTTCTGCTGAACGTTGAAACGACTCGCACGCAAACCCGTGGAGCTCGAGGTAGGATTTCTGGTGACACACTGGAAGGCTCTTGAACGCTTGCAAGATATCCTTCGCGGTGCCATCCTGCCTATCGATCTTAATCAAGGCTTCATCCGCTATGATACGTGTTCCCTATGATATTTCAGCTTTGGCGAGGGCCCCAACACCCTTCTTGGGTGATTGCTTGATCTCAACAAGATGCCGCGAATCTGTCGGTGCGGCTGGTTTAGGTACATGATCGAGTTCGGGCAATGCGTCCTGTTTCGAGCTCATGATCGAGGAAATGAAAAAAAATGTAGGTTAGATGTTAGAGGCAACTGTTCGTGACGCAAGAGGGAGTGGGGCAGATGAATTATGCTCAGGAAAGTTTGCAACCCGCTAAATGCAACAATACAGGGCACAATCATGTACACCATCATCGTTCCTTTATTCTTGGTCTTGCTTCGTGTTGAGCCATTATTGGTCAATAGCGACGCCCGAATGTCACATAGCGACAACCGAAATGATTTCGTGGTCTCACAACAATGCTGTTGCATCTAGATGACTGAGGCTGAATACGGGCGAACCATCAAGTGAAGGCGACGCATTAGGGTGCGGGATGCTTGAAACTCTACTCATGATCGAGGATATTCCGTGATCTATCCCTCTCTACGAACACGTTCGGTGCCTAATCACCAGGAGATCAAAGCAAGCCCATCTGTGGAGACTAGGTACAGTATGTTTTTTTCTTCAAGCAGGGCAGGACGATAATAAGAAAGGTCTTGCGGAGCCAACGAGCGTATCAGGGGCTATTCTCACGTACGTGCTGTATACAGTACAATGCCCACCATAGGACAGTCATGAGATCTGGGCGATCCTCTCTCCTGCATGCATAGGCAGGGAAGATGTGGAACAGAGCTATGCCCGATTTGCTAAAGCACCAACAGAAGAAGGGGGGGTAAAGACGGTTAGGAGTGCATTTGTGCACAGTAAATATGAAAATGCAAACCCCATTTGATTCGCCGATTTTCTGGTTACACTACAGTTGCGGTGAGCATATCGTGCGATGCTTGCAGCTGATTGCCAGTTGATCAGAGCTGAGAACATTATTTGCATCTTCTCAGATGTCTCGTCCTCTTTCTCGGGATTTGCAGTCCTGGCCGAAAGTCGTGATCGTCATCAGAACGGGAAACCACCCCATCACTACAACCAAGTAGCTTGAATGATGGCTGTTACTGCCATACATCGATGGGATGCACGTACAGGTACTCAAGGTCAGATAAAGGTGACGACTTTTGGAGGCATGGATCTGTCTACGAAGCATCACGACAATCTCAAAGCACGGCTCGAGCACATGCCTATACATCCCAGTCCTCCTCATCCTGATACTGGTCTTGTACTGCATTTTAGGGCGGTCAGCAGTTACCAAAGAACAGTTGGGTCAAGATGGGCCCGCCGTGCAAGATGCCACTGAACATCCTCGTTCCCTTCCGGGAATCCTGTCCCTGACCAACCAAGCATTCAATACCCTTTGCAGCTACATCGAAACACACTCTTCATTGCTAGTGGCGACGTATCGGTGCTTGAATGGAAGAACGGGTGCCGGCCAATCCGATATGCTCTCGCAAAATCGTGCAATGCATCTCCATCACGGTCGCAGTGCGAATGTCTCAGCTTCAACGTATGGGACCACCCCTCCCGTGCGGAAGTATCGTAAGGTGCCTTACACATCACCCAGACGTAGTACCGTGATGATTGCAGTTGACGCAAGCGTGTTGGACGATATTGGTTGCTGGATGAGCACCGCCGTCCTACAGATGGCGTGTTCCGTTTCTACAAATATTTCGGGTTTGTAGCTCTTCTATCTATCGTCGTCATATTGCCTATATAATTACATCATAATTCAAACACGTGAGACGTGGCCCAATATCGAATTAAAATAATATGAATGGCTGGTTGTACTCTCTATGATGCCATTCGTAGCGGCTTGCAAGCCAGATCAATGAATATTCCATACCCTTGATAATTAGCGGTGTGGAATCCATATCCAATGCAATGAAGGCTAGCAACAGGCGTACATGGGATTCATTTATTAAACTCGATGGGGTGTACAAGCGCTAATTGGCTTTCGTAGGACGCTTCGGAGAATATTTGAGAGGACGATGAATGTTGATGAGAGTGTTTATAGGCTTTGCACGTGACCCGCAGGGACTATTTCCCTCCATTGCAAGCACATTAGCAACAAGAAGCAATGATGCAGTCGGTGCATTACAAATGATTCACTATTCACACCGCCACTGTTGTGTAACTTGGATTGCTAATCTGTCTCACACTTACCAAAAAATTTCTTCTTGGGCCTTCGAGACGAGTGAAAGCTGCGTCCTAGTATGGCAGGCTGATCTTTGGACACGGAAAGATATTTCATACACTTTTTTGAATCATCATCGCGGCTCTCACAATCAGTACGACCTCATCCTAGGCCACTGATGTACTGCAATTGTACAGGGGCGCTCTGATCTAGCAGTAGATACTCTACTCACAAGCAGACATCTGCTGTTTCCGCATCCTATCAACGAAATATGGCGGACCCGACGCCGTCCCCAACCTTGATCAGATCTGTACCAGAGCTGAAGGCCTTCCTCTCTTCGATCCTTCCTTCTAACACGCTATACCTAGACCTTGAAGGACACAGGCTCAGTCGCTTTGGATCGCTTCACATCTTGACCATTCTCGTTCATCCACAGAGAGTGGTACAGGTGATTGACATCTTGACCCTCGGGCACCAAGCGTTCAGCACGGCATCGAACGAGGGCCGAACCCTCAAGTCCATCCTTGAGGACACGCAAGTCACCAAATGCTTTTGGGACGTACGAAACGATGCTGATGCGTTATTGGCGCTGCACGGCGTTCGACTCTCTAACGTGGTCGATATTCAACTGCTCGAGAACGCGTCTCGCACAGGCGACAAGACATACGTACGCGGTCTAGACAAGTGCATACAGTATGACTTGAGGCTCGGTTTCATGAACACTCATCATTGGATCCGAACGAAAAAGGAGGTCAACGGACTAATGGCCACCGACGTCTTTAGTGTTCGTCCTATCGCAGCTCAGACACTGAATACTGCGTCAATGACGTCGTTCATCTCCCAGAGTTGCATACTGTGTACTTGAGCAGACTCAATGATGGCTGGGTAGCCAAAGTGAAGGAGGAAAGCTCGTGCCGTGTTGCCGGAGCTTATGCAGCACATTACGATCCCCAATCGTCTGAGAAGAAGTTAGGGCCATGGGCGTCGAAAACACAAATGGACAATTTAGACGATTTCTTGGAGGAGTTAGATGATCAAAGGATAGAAGCTCTCGCGCGAGATATGCTTGGCGAGGACGACGAGATTGGCTACTTTGATGAAGATGACGACGATGATTTTGATGATGGATGGACAAATTGCGCTGATGGAGCTGTGGGCTCAGAAGCATTCGACAGTTGTTGGGATCGTAATTCATAACGTTGTATTAACCCTACTCTATCAGGAGAAGTGGACTAGAGTGGGACTCTTTAAAAAAAAAATGTTGTATGTCGATCGGATTCACACTTGAATTGAATGTATCGAGTGCGGAAACAATGGATAAGTTATGGGTGGATATGTCATGACTTTTGCCGCACAACGTTATGCTGATGATGCGCTGACGAGTTATCTACGTGACATTGGTTTGGTGTGGATGACGTACTTGACATGTATTCTGGTCAGACATGTATTCTGGTCACCCCACTTTCCACAGCCAAAAATCCTTGAACCTAAGCATCCTATTGGGTTATATTTAATCGCAAGATATCTCACGCTACACTGTTTTTTGTTCTACACTTTAACCCAATTAATTTAAAAGACTTTATTTACTATTATTTTCCTCCACTAGGTGTAATACTACTCATAATAGCTTAGGTCTAATATTATAATATGCCAGCATAAGATGTCTTCAGATTAAGTATAACGTTAACCCAATAAGATGGCTAGATTCCAAAGTTTTTTGCTGTAGAAAAGTGGGGTGATCACCTCACCTGTTTGATCACCTCACCTGTCAAGTACGTTATTAAATCCAAGCTAATATAAGTAAGAGTAACGTAGATCACAAGCGAACTGACAGCCCAAGCGAAATGACAACTTTTTCTTGGCATTCATACGAAAACCATCATAGTTCAACAACAATAAAAGAAAAGTATCTATTCTTCATCAGAGTTCTCATACTCAGATGCGTTTTTATCGTCCTGACAAGTACGAGCGTTATGTCCGGGCTGTCCGCAAATTCTACAGCATCTTTTTCGTCGCTTCTCACCACTCGTACAACTACTACTAGCCTTCGTTTCCTCTTGTAACTGTTGGTCAATAGCTCTTTGAGACTGTAGGTCCTCTCCATCTTGAAGAGTAAGTGATCCTCCATCCTGAAGACGTCGCTTTTTTGTGCGGCGACGTCGGCTAAGCTCTTCGTTTGCCTTCTCTAACTCTGAACCTTTCCCTCTAACAAAGCTAGCCGATGCATAACCTTCTTTGCCCCTTTTGCAAACTTATCAATACTGGCAATAATAGATGTTGGCGAGCTATCTTGATGTTGTACAACTTTGTTGTGAATATATTCGGTCTGTGAGTCCGCTTCAATTGGATTGTTGGGGGTCTTTGATTACCATGGTTCAGGTAGTCTAGACGGGCTGACTTGAGGTGTTGGCGTACGTAGCTTAACATCTAGCTGAGAAATTACATATTCTGGGTCGTACGGTATAAGCCCAGCTCCTTGAAAGCCTGCTTAATGTTTTTCTCCGTGAAGGTAGCTTGAAACGCTTTGTGGAGTGCAGAAAAGAAGTCCTCTTTAGAGATATGTGTAATATGCGATCGCATAAGACCCTCAATTTCCTTGCCGTACAACTTCTTTAATGGTCCAAAACAACTAACATCAAGCGGCTGGAGCCTATGTGACGAGTGAGCAGGCATACAAAGCGTGATAATGTTGTTCTCTTTGCAATATGCCTCAAAGTCGATTGAATGATGGCTTTCGTGGCCGTCAAGAATAAGCAGCCGATAGACACCTTTCGTACGAGCTTTTGTATGCCGATCAAAGTGTTTAATCCAATCTACACCTCTTTCGTTTGTCGTCCAACTGTTTGGGGTGACTGCAATAACCCAATCTTTTGGTAATGGGCTGTTTTCGTACCAAGATGAGAGATGTGTTTTCCCCGCAACGATGATGTATGGCGGAATAGCACCACCGTAGGAACCAATGGCCTGAATAACTGTAGCCCATTCACGGTTCCCTTGCTGAACGGCTCTTGGTTTCCCGCGTCTGTCAGAGGTGGTAACAACGATTTCCGATGAGATATGGCCCATAACAAAGCCCGTCTCATCAAAGTTGTATATATCGTCTTCTTGGATTCCATATTTGTTCATCATATTTCGTACGAGCCGAAACCACCTATTATACGCGTTGGGATCTTCACACAGGACCCTATAATAGTCTATCCTTCGATTAAAACGCGTACGAAGGTCTGGTTGTCGTTGTATGAAGTTCGAAGCCCAATGTTTACCAACGCGTCCCGCATTACGTTCGCGGAGAAGTCGATTTGCCATATCTTCAACACCACTTAGCCGGGGAGGGAATGATCGTGAATCTAAGTCAATTATGGTTCGTACGATAGCCTCTTCTTCTAAATTTGTAAGTTTTCGAGAGTTGGCAGAAATATCACGTCGAGACTGAATTCCAAGTTTTCGATTACGAAGTGTTGTACGAGGGACATTGTAGATTAATGCCGCGCGATGAAGACTTAATTTTGGACTCTTTTGAATCGCTTGAAGAGCAGTAATGAGATTAGCCTCTTTCCACGAAGTAGGCATGTTAAGTTAGGAAGAAAAGGCGAGAAAAAGTAGTCGGTACGAATGCCAAGAAAAAGTTGTCATTTCGCTTGGGTTGTCAGTTCGCTTGTGATCTACGTTATTTATATATCTAGCTATCATTCTGGTGTTGTGTATAAGTACGTAAGTTATGTCCTGGCCTACCGCACTTGTTGCAAGTTGTTGACGCTTATTTTTTGCGTCCTGATGAAGCTGCTTGATCAGCTACTGAAGCAGCTTGCGCAGCAGTTCTCACCATTTCCACGCCCTCGGCGACGGTAAGATGCCTGGATTGAGATAGATATATAACTGCCTGCTTGCGTTTACGTGTTGTTTTCGCCTACGCAGCTAATAACTCAGCTACCTGTTGCTTTGGAATTGATGTCTGATGAAGCCCTGATTCCAGCCCCTCAGCCAGACGATTGATTGCCCGGCTAATGCCAACCAATGGTGATTCCTCGCGATTAGCAAGCTTAGATTGCTGTTTATTAACATATCTTATCTCTCGCTGTAGTTGGCGAACTGACTAAGGTGGTTTGACTGGCGTAGATGTGCTGCCAGATGAGATAGCTGCTGGCGGCGGCGTCGATGCAATCTGGATTGATATCTTTGATAATACTCGCTTGGGATTGTGTGGAAGTAGGCCAGTAGCAGCAAAACCGCTTTATATATTACTACTACTAAGTGCCTGTGTGTGGACGTCTTTGTATATCGTCAGAAAATTGACTGCATCCACATGGTTTGTATGGAGTCTGATGAGATCTTTAACACCTTTGCTACTCTCTGTTAACTGTAGAAAAGCAGCTAACGTTGAGTGGCTGTAGTAGATGAGATAGTGAGGAGGCAAGTAGAGAGGTACAATCTGATTGTCTCTACAGTACTGCTTAAATTGTGGAGTAACATGGCTGCCGTTGCCGTCCATGGGTAGCAGCCGTTTTGCGCCGACTGTTCGTGATCGCGAGTGTTTGTCAAACACCGTTGACAGCCATGTATAGGCCAGATCATCATTCGTCTATCCTGTGTCGCTTGTGGCAATTGTGTAGTGTGGCGGAAGACCTGGTGTGGTGTACCAGGTGGATTGGTGCACCTTTCCCTTGAGAATCACCATTGGTGGCAGTCGATCACCACGCGCAGACACGCACTCCACGACTGTCGTCCAGCCTCGATTTCCTGGTTGTATATAGACAGCCTCATGCTCTGCACGCGTGACAACTTTGGCGCTTTGTATATAACCCCGGAGGAAGCCAATCTCATCCATATTGTATATATCCTCCGGCAGGCTTCCGTGCTTTGTAGTAATTGCCTGAAGCTGCTAAAAGTGCTGTTTAATAACCTCAGGATCCTTCATCTGAGCGCGCTTGAAATCATATCGCCTTGACCAAGCAGCCCGGATTGGGTTTGTACGCTTGATGAAGCGTTCAACCCAGTGTTTGCCTACCTTGTCCTC
>Ga0115843_1020_pt1 | contig 14334 bp, 18 predicted proteins | sample InSIn4SAF170_2_FD_83857 | JGI IMG/M metagenome (GOLD analysis project Ga0115843, IMG submission 83857) | reverse complement strand
CCCTCCATCTCATCGCCAGGGGGCACGCTGAGGAGCCTTTCTGCCTCACACACCGGCCGTCTTCACCGTTTCTCCAGGCGCCTCCTCCTTCGCGGGCTGGTGTAGGAGCGGCGCAGGACCCTTTTTATGAAGACGAGTGGCCGGGCAGTTGGTGGTCCGTATGCAGAAAGACCTGGTCGCTGGACAGGGCCCCTAGTCCCGCCTAGTGGACCAGGATGGCAAGCGAAGCGGGGACCAAAAACGAGGTAGAGGCTCGAAGTCTGGATAGCCGTGCCCCAGCGAAGAAATCGACCAGCGAAGGGGGGGCGTCTGGTGGGTCTGACTCGCAGCAGACAACCTGGTCTGGTGAGGGCGGTCGAACAGGAACGACGTTGTCGTCGACGCAAGAAAACGGGAGGTCAGGCGGAAACGATCACGGGAATGCCGTGGAGCAGCAAACAACGCGGCCCGCAAGACAGTGTTTCGTTGCAAGGACGGACAGAAGGACGAAGAACGAGCGAACGAACGAACAGGTCTGCAAGCAAACAGGCGTTGGTTGAACAAAGCTCGAGGAGGAGCAGCGCGTGGATCGGAGTGCGAATAGGTCGGTGGTCAGATAGATTGGGCTGACGCCAACGTGGTGGTGGATAGTGCGCGGGCAAGCACGACAGCTGTTTCAAGTACAGCACCGTGGGAAGGCAGGCGGAATCCAGAGGCTGGCGGCTCCAGATTAAAAAGAAAGATAGAGTGCGTGCTTGGTTAGATAAAAGGAAGAATAGATTGGGCTTTGCACAAGCCGATGGCGGTGGTGGGAGAAGGAAGGAATGGATGGAGCGGAGGGCCGAGTGGCAGGCCAGTCAGTCAGTCTTATCTCGGGCCTGCGTCAGAGATGCAGCGACGGCGACAGCAGAAACGGCGAGAGCGGGGAGGCAGGAGAGGGTTGTCCGAAGGTTGCCAGAAGGTTGCCAGAGGGCTGCCGGAGGGTTTTCAGGTGCAACAGGAACGCAACAACGAGGCAGAGGGCGTGTGAGGGTGGCATGGCCTCCTTTTTCACGTCTGGCGATGCGTCGCGGGGGGTGTGCGGGTGCGGGCTGTGATTGCTCGCCGTCTCGCTGCTGCCAGGCACTGAGTGCAGCAGGCCGGGCGGGCAGAGGTCAGAAGGGCCGCCTGCAACGCTGCAACGGCGTTTCAGGGCAGCCATCCAGAGCATCACTTCATGTCGCCCGCCGGTTCGCCCATCGCGCTGTCGCCCAGCGTCACTCCATCGCCAGCCTCTGGCAGCGCGCTGCTGCACACCACCAGCTCGTCGCCATCTCCACCGTTGCCGATCCAGCAGCTTGACTTGCGACTGGCAAGGCACCTGCACCTCTCGCTGGCTGCGCGCCGTCCGCACTAGCCGCCTGCTGGGCTAGCTCGGCGAGCGTAAACGGCTGCGTCTGCTGCATCATTCGTGCGTCCGGGACGTCGTGCCAGACGTCGATGCGGTGAACCTTTTTTTTCTTCGCTGGCGCTGCTCTTTTTTCCTTCCTCGCCTGCTTGCCTCTCCGCAGTCTGCCCGGTCCAATGTGCTCCAGCATCGGCTCGTAGCTCAAGGTTGTTTTCACTGTGCCTCGCCGGTGCTGTCCTGCGCGTTTGCTGGACCGCCCACGGGAGACGGCAAGCGACAGACGCTCTGCCTGATTTCTTCTGGTCCTCCTTGCACAGCGCACAACTCAAAGTGACCAGTCGAACGGGAGGCAGCGCCCAGGTGGCCCCTCCCGTGCGTGGTGTGTTTGATCGCCTCCTAGGCGGTAGCGCGCACTGACTTCGAGACGGTGGGAGGATGGAAGAGAAACAGAGAAAAAATCCTCCTGGCCGCGCCCATCCCTCCACGCTCGATCCGCAGCGCACCGCTCGGCCAGCAGTTCGCTGACGGGCGGTCGATTGGAAGGGATTGGGAGGCCTCGAAAGGCGTCGAGGCGTCGGCAGGAGCCATGGTTTGCTCACGGAACAAATTCCAGCGACGGTGCATCCCAACTCCAGGCCAGGTCGTCGGTGGCTCGGCCATGAGCGTCTGCCCCCAACGCCCACGGTTGCCCTCCGCCCAGCAGGGCCTGGCACACTGACAGACGAGACGTTCATCAGACCAGCGGCGAAGGAGGAGGCGCCTGGAGAAACGGTGAAGACGGACGGTGTGTGAGGCAGAAAGGCTCCTCAGCGTGCCTCCTGGCGATGAGATGGAGGGAGGATGGAATGTCACCTGCACACCTGATGCACCTTGCAGCTGCACTCAGTACCTTGTACCTGAGCAGGCCGAATCCAATAGCGCGCAACGTGCGTCCCTAGGCACCGTGAAGCAAATGGATGCGTAAAGCGAAGCAGAGCGAAGAAAGGAACGGGGAGAGGGAAGGTTCACTCGACTGGCCATCGCTCGCGCCTGCCCCGTCCTGTCCTGGCCGCCGTGCCCGTCCGCGCCCCACACGGCATCGCCCAATGCGGCGACGCGGCTTCCCCTTTGGGCCGGCGTCGACCACTGCGTCGCTCTGGCATCTCGCGATGGGGGGGAAGCATCTCCATGAGTCTGCGCAGCATCTCCAGTCGCTCGGTGAGAGCGCCATATTCGGTGCCTTCATCCATGCAAAGCACGCCGCCGTCGTGAGGTCTGCAGCGTAGGGTCACATCAATTCAGTTCAATCCAATTCAATTCAATTCAATCCCCTCCCCTCGCTCGGATGCAATCTCCATAACCTTTGGCCACGCCGCCTCCAGCGCTGACCGTGGCCCTCCGCCATCACGATCAGGTCCCTTCTGCGTTCTGTGCCCTAAGGTTCCGCCTCGCGCTGGCCAGCTGCTGGCGGCCTCCTCCTGTCATCTCCTGCCGCCGTCCGCCACAGGTCGCCAATCATCGCGCTGGCTTGGCCGTGTGGTGTTCTCTGTCCTGCCCCCTGTCCTGTCCCGCTCGCCTCTTCGCTGGGCTTCTCCACGCCGTCCAGCTGCCCTCCTCTTTCTTTCCGAGTGCCGCCGCCCTTTGCGACAAAACCTGATGTCCTGTCGCGCTGGCCGCCACCCATCATGCATGCTGGGAGAGAGAGCATTCCATCGCCTCTCCCAAAAATCATCATCATGCGGCAGTGACGCCAGCTGAGACTGTCGTGCCTTGCTTGCATCTCATCCGATCGGGCTCGCAACGTTGCTAATGGTCGCGGCACTTTGCATCATCGCATCATCGTGCAGCCAGCCTCAGCTGGGGTTCCATGGTCCCCGAGCCTGCTTCCAACCACCCGCAAAGCAACATCCAGGAAACACGGGATGCTATCGCTACGGAGCTTCAGTCCTTCTTAACCGCAAGGCTGGGAAGAATCAAAAGTAGTCGCTGGAAAAGAACCTTTGGTCTCCACTTTTCGCCAGCTCCACGATGCGTTAGTAGCTTCGCTGGCCGTCTTGACAACAAACTGACAGGTGCATGGAAGCCTTGTCTTGCCTCAGCAGACGGGGAGTCGCTCGTTAGCTGGCTCCACCAGCTCTGGAGCACCAGACGATTGCGTCTTCGCGGTGAGCTCCACTGCTGGACAGCCACGCCTTATCGATTGCGCGCAGAAGTCAACACCAGCTTCCACGCCACACACGGTGGCTGGCCCACGATCCACCCCGCTGGCTGTCGGGAAAAAGCACTTCTGGCATTCGTAGCAACCTCGTCGCATCGTTCCTGATGGTTGTGACGGACGCACAAAAAGCATCTCGTCGATCGACTGAAACAACCAGCCTTCGGATCGCCCAGCCTCGTGCTGCAACGTTCTTTGCTTCTCCGCAGATCACGTCCTGCCAACCGGCCCGTCTGCGCTCCATCTTATGCCTTCATGTTCCCAATGCCACGGCGATGATCATAGCAGCCTCGCCAGCACGAGAAGGCCACGCTTCAAGATGAACCCATGGACATCACCAAATCCGCTGTTTATCCTTGCCTGTCTGGATCCCGCTTCCTGTGGTCATGGCGAAGCATTTTATCGAGCGTTTGCGGCGGCGCCATCCCACACTCCCGAGCCACCAGGCCCCGACGATGGAAGAGATTCTTGGGTCAGCCTTACAGCCAGACTCATGGATTTCCCCAGACTGCCCAAAGGAGTCAATAACGATATAGCTGTGCCATGGTTGGCCTCCATCGTGCACCTAGTCACCCACTCTTTCGCATCCGACACACCCACCTCTGGCTTTTTCGATCTCCGTCGGCTTCGCAAGGGTGGTGTTCGCGGCGAGAGACATTCTAGAACTGGGTGATCTCGCTGATTCTCTACTCTTTGGAGTTCAGGACGTACCGACGTCGTTCATTCGATTCGAGTGGTGACGAACCCTGAAACTCGACCTGCTGCTGCGAAGAGGCTCGATTGCAGAGATCGGGATCATCTGGATGAGAAAAAGTCAAACTTTGAGACAATCATCAACGAAAAAAGAATTAGAACGTCATTTCACGACGCCTTTGCACAATGACTTTACGAGATCATTCCTAGTCAATGCGCTTGTCTAGATCAATGTTTTCCTCTTCTCTTACCGTTACAGGATTGACACCTGAACGACGATGGTACGCTTATTTCAAATTGATGCTTCAGGCAATGGAACACTGCCTATTTGATATGCACCTAGAACAATCGCGGTCAATCACCTGAGGCTAGCATTCTGTCAATCATTTCTAGCTATGGCATTGCTGTCGACAATCGGACTGGTAACCCAATGTCTGCGTCGTTTACACCATCATTTGCTCGCTAACCTCCTCGTCGTGCTCTGTGCTGAGCCACTATCGATTCTTATACGCTGCCTCTTCTAAAGCTTCACTGACGGCCATGTTATTCAGTCGCATCCAAAGACACGACAACGATCTGACGCGTACTGGTGCGCTCAATCACGGCAACATGACGACAAAGCCGGTAAATGCCGTGACTTTCTGTTCGCCCATTTATTTGAAGCCGCAGTAGTGCCTTTTGCCGCAAACCTCATCCGAACCCTGGGCCGAGTGAATGACCCTACCGCAATCCCCATGCCTCCGCCAGATCCTCGTTCTCGCCAGCCTCGTCAGCCTAGCCGGCGGAGCCAGACCACGAGACGTTTTCCCGGGACCCGTTCCCACCGTGTACAGCCTCACTCCAAACCTAGGTATGCAGGTACCGCCACCCCCGAGCGTAACACGGTACGGCTTCGCTGCGGTCTACCGAACATGCGTATGGTACTGTGGTTGGGAGTGGTCTGTCTGGATCGGACTTGCGTGATGCACAGAATCTAGAGTGCGCCACCGTACCGTATTTCGGAGGGCTCTACTAAGCTTCTGGATGGAAATTTGAGGTACGATTATTATCGTCTCTTTGATGCTATCACTATTTCCGGACGCATGTTTGTAGGTGGTTATGAGAGAACGGGTGGAGGTGAGCGCCGGTGGGAGTAGGCTGGTGGCAGGTATTGCTTGTGCGACAGCGTGTGTAGATGCACTGATATTGATGTACGGCATGCCGTGAGCTGCGTCAGATGGCAGTGTTAATTTCCCATCAGTTGACAGCATATCTAGTCTCTTCGCAGACAATGGCCTATTATAGCAAGACGTAGGTGAAGATATATGTCTTAAGGTTATTGAGTGGTAAAAGTGGTCGTTAAGCTAGGGTTCAATGCCGTTGCTTTCCATGGCGATGCACGAGGGGCAAGGAGAGGTAAGTCTGCAAAGCTCCATGAATAACATACCATATGCGAGATGCTCCGTCTATCTTGGATTCCTTATACCTATCTGGATACTTCTTTGAGACCAAAATAGCACTATCAGTGCTCGATGACTGACCGAAGACTGTTATCCAAAACCATCCCGTCGATATACTCGTCTAATGATGAATGCCATCGTAACCAGAAATCCAACCCGCATTTCCGACACCATCCATCCACCAATCCTCTTCACAATCACTCACATCTCCCCACTCCACCACGGATCTCGCTCCACCCCCAATTCCCTCCAAACTTCCTCCTCCGTCAGAAGCGGCACATCCTGCGCCGTGCTCATGTCCACCCATCCCCAGAGCATGCACTTGAGATAGTATCTGTCCAGATCCAGTCCGCGACGGATCGCCTCGAAGAGAACGAGCTCATCCGGGCGTAGAAGGTGGTCTGAGCCGAGAGCTTGCGCTTCGAGAGACGCTTGGCCTGCTTCGGCGGCGGGGATGCCAAAGACTGTTGGTGAGGAGTCGCGGGAGGATTGGCGTTGAAATGGAGGAAGTCGTGGGTTGAAGGGTTGGTTAGTGAGTGGGAGGGGGGCGTTGGGGTGGTGATATTGGATGTCGTCGTCTGAGTTGGAGTCAGAGACCATATCTGACTCTTCCCCGTCATCTTCGGAATACCCTTCTTCACCACTCTCCTCGTCGTCTTCCAGTCCATCAGAAAGATCATGATCTTCGTTTTCATCGTCCTCCTCATCGTCATCACCATCTGAATCCTCCTCGTCACTACCAAGCTGTCTAACAACCAACCCACAAACCTGCTTCTTCCCCATCCTCCTCATCTTCTCCACGATCTTCTCATCCCTCAAACACTCCACCAACGCCTCCAAACTCTTCTAGCCCATCGCCCATGTCCGCACCGTCGTCTCACCTTTCCCTCTAACAGGATGCATAAAGTGCATATCCAGCTTGATGAAGAACATGGTAGCAAGCAGCAGCTCTTCGTCAGACCACATGCTCTTTCGATGCACGGTCATCGTGCGGACTCCGTTGGTAGTCATGTCGAGAAGCAGCCAGATCTTCTTGACCACGGCGCTGGCGAGTTTGGGTAGCCTGTGGCCTTGGATCGCGAGACGGGCGATGATTTCGGTAATAAGATGGGTGCGGTGGTGCAGCATGTTTAGCCATGATAGGTTGGGAACTGGACGGGGAATGTGTAGGTAGGGAGTTATAGAGCCTAGTTTTTTATTTCACCATTCTTCTTGTTAGCTTTTTAGATGGCTTTGGTGGAAAGCTACAGTGATCGAATGAAGATGTATGGTCAGTGGAAATTGGGGGGTTGATACACACCTGTTGGCTTGCGTCCCATCGGGTCGGTGCACCCGTTATTGCGATAGATCTGAAACGGAAAGATACGAGCTGCTTCGGCGTAGTTGCGACGCGCGTTTTGCCGTATGAAGGCGCTCATGTGGGTGTTTACGCGGTGGTGAAGCGTTTTGGAGATGCAATAGAGGTTGAGGAACGAGGGCGCGTCTAGATGCGAGCAGAGGACCATGGCGATGTCGTTTTGGTTGACGAGTGATTCTATGATGTTTGATTTGATAGTCGGAGGAGGAAGAGGAACAATTGCACTGTCATTGTACCGTGACGATAGGCGTGCTTGAGATTCTAGACTCATGCGCTGTGCTGTCTTCAGTGCGAGTTTGAGAAGAGAAGGTATTTTGGTGATTGTTGAAAGTGGAGTAGAGGCATCAATCGCAGAACTATCACGTCTGTTGTGTAGAAATGTCAGTCGTAGGAGAAGAACGGCTGATTCTCGATAAGGTGATACACGAAAGGTAATGGCACTTACCGTTGTTTTTTGTTGGCAGAGGTGTTTGGTGGATCCTCCCTCTCACGCTTCCTGTTCACTCCTTTTTGAGCGGCATGTGTGACCGCTACCTGGTCAAGATGACCGTCTTTTCCAAGACACACGCCACTGTCTTCCGAGTCCGAGCAGATACTGACAGCCTGTTGCTTGTGACCATATGTCCATGCCATGTCGATGGTAGACGACGATGCATCGCTACAAGGAGTTGGCGGTACATCGAATGAAGTCTGCCAGGTGCAAGACGATGACGCATGCAACGATGAAGTTGCCGAAGTCATCGCTGGCGTAAGTAGACCGCTGTTTTCGGTAACTGAGCTGTCGCCAAAGCCAGTGGTGAGCTGCGAGCTCTGAGAAGGAATACTGATGGTAAGTGATCGTGTGTTGCGGCCCGAGAGGGTGTTGGGAGGAATGCCCTCTGTCATTGTTGCGAGCTGTGTTCAATTAGAAAACAAAACTTCGAGTGAGTTGTTGTCAGAGGAAGCTGCAAATCGTATGATAAAGGAGGATATTGCGTTGTGGTTGAGGACTGAATGAATATTGATTCAACACTCATAGGCCTGAAGCTTGGAATAGAACAATACTAAGCAATAGTGTACTTAGGGTAGGGGTACCTGGACCTTCCTGGCCGGAGTCGGGCTAGTCATGTTGCTGCGACGTAGGTTGGCGAAGTGAAAGAAAGTGAAAGAGCGTCTTGGCACGTCGGAGCAGAACCATCCATCGGCCCTGAGACAGCAAACAATCAGAAGTTGCGGTCATGAATTGAGATCGCTTAATCTAGTGCCATGGGACCATCTGCTCTCATGGCCGCTAATCTTAGAGTTGATCTGCTTGTCGTGATGTTCTGCACCGTGGAGTCGATGAAGATGACATTTCTACCTGTTCGAGTCTACGGAATAGATTGCTGAATTACAGATCAAACAGTGGCTATTATAGACATGCCTAGGTACCCTGTAGTACTGGCATGATACAACCAATTTCAGAGCAATATCGATTATGAAGAAAACCAGACCAGACACACTTTCGTGACTTGTTGAGCAGAGAGCTCCAGTGCCCCACTTTTTCGGTATGTAGTAGAAGTTATATTTACAGTTCTCAATGAACGTCTTGAGCCTGTTGAACGGCTTTCGAAACAGTGAGGGGATCTTGCGACCAATCTACTTCTTGTCGTTGAAGCATACACTAACGTATCGAGGAAATACAGAAAATCACCACCGGAAAACACCTGCTAACCTCCTGCGCCAGTAAGAAATAGCTTATCGATATGCTTGATGCTGAAACAAAACTCATGCGGCTAAATCACCTCTTGTTGAGAAGAGCGAGGAACTCCTCTCGGGTCTTCGCAGTGGATCTCATGCGACCGAGCATGCAGCTGGTAACTGTTGTAGACCCTGTCTTCTGAACACCCCTCATGACCATGCACATGTGGGCAGACTCCATAACAACAGCAACGCCAAGTGGTTGCAGCACCTCGGAGATTGCGAGTGCGACCTGCTTGGTGAGCCTTTCCTGAACCTGCAGTCGTCGTGCAAACATCTCTGCGATCCTCGCCAGCTTCGACAGGCCGAGAACTCGCCGGTTAGGAATGTATCCAATGTGCATCTGCGCCCAACTGTTAGGACCGTATTGCAGGCAGAAAGAGTAGAAAGCCTTACCTTGCCAGTAAATGGCACCAAATGATGCTCGCACAGAGAGAATATCTCAATATCTCTGACGATGACAAGCTCATCGTGGTCCTCGTGAAACACGGCACGGTTTACAACTTCGCGCAGATTCTCCTCGTATCCCTTTGTGAAGAACAGCATTGCCTTGGCATATCGCTCTGGTGTCTCCAAAAGCCCTTCACGATCCGGGTCTTCTCCAAGGCATTCCAGAATGGTGCGAACAGCGCCCGAGAGCTTTGCAAGCCGCTGCTCCTTCTGCTCATCGTTGGCTTCGAGCCTTTCACGAGTACCCCGACCTATGAGTTGTACGTCAATATGCGTAATCAACACGTGCTGGTAGGTGCAGACTGCTTACTTGGCCAGCTCAATCCATCAAAATCTATGGTAGGATGCTGAGTATATGGGCTGTGAGGGCGGCTCATAGCAAGAGGTGTCATCGGGTCGGCCTCGTCTCGAGAATCGCGCGCATGGTCTTCCTCGAAGTAGCCAGCTCGGCGTTTGCCATTGCGAGTGGAGCGGTACTTGCTTGGGTTGACGTGGGAATGGTCGTCCTCAAGGATATGCCTCTTGTTGCTGGATTGTATGGCGCTCCGCAAGTTGTCCCGTTCCTTGCGGTCTCGCACCTCATGTGAGACTTTAGCAGGCGACGGGCCGTTGGAGGTGTTGGACGGCATGGCGGATGGATTCTTTCCTGAAGACGAATCCATTGGAAGGTCCCAGAGGGTGGGCTAACGTACGGCGACGCTGACGGTTCGAGAGGAAAGGCGAGGTTGCACCAAACTCCGACAGTGAGTCAGTGGGAGGTTGGGAAGCGGACGAACGTGGGCCGAGGAGTGGATGAGAATGATTAGTGTTCAAAAGGACAATTCGTAGCGCATTGCGGGAAGACAAGTGAAGCAGGTTCAGATGTTATGCACCGGGCGACTGAGGTCAGAATCTGAAAGGTCAGAATGCTTCAGGCGGTTCGGTCTCCTCCAAGCTGGCGCGCGGTGACGACGGAAAAAACCGTCCGATGGAAATCATCGGCGGCCTGGCGGTCTGGATTTTCTTCTTTTGCTTCCCCCGCGCGTACGTTAGGGACCAGCAGGACCCTGAAATCTGTGGGCCGCATGATTTGGCCGGAGGGTACGGGGCACAACCTGGGATCATGGCTGGCTCACGTGAACCGGGAAGGCTTGGAACGCCAGGAACCCAACCTGAACCTTCAACCTCGCTCGACCTGACCCGCTCCTGCTCCCTCACCACATCCCTTCACCCATCATCAGTTCGGGACCAACGTAGGTACCGATCTGAGAGTTTCTGTTCAAGATCTTGATATCATACAATACACCCCAACACAGCTTTCGCCTGCGGAGCTCTGTGAGCCTATCGTCCTTGCTCCCGGTAGCATGATTCAACACATACCCCGTCTTACGGGAGCCACCGTATCGCATCACATCGCCGTGGACCTGGATACAGGAGGCTGACGAGGATATCTGGGGAGTAAAGCCATTTGACCAGATGTTCTAGATCGCTACTCTGTTGGTTGTTGCGAAACAAGGTCCCTCATCAAGATGCCCGCGAGAATATCCATTGTTGGTCGGACGTTGCACAGGCATCGTTGAAACAACACCGAGGAGCGCCTTACTTGGCAGAAGTTTGGTTGAACCTCCTGATGCGAACAATATGAACGTATGAATCAACGTTCTCCGGGCTCGTAATGGGTTGCCGCCGAACGAACCGTTATTGTCGTCAACATTAAAACACGGGAAATGGTGCGCACCCACTCGGAAGGGGGGTTATTACTTTTGCCTGGGCACGGCGTGCTACCTGCGCTCCGATCCCAGCCTTGCCTTATACCTCTAGTAGCCGCCATGGTTTGATATTATGAGGCAGACCGGGAGCTTATATAGCGAGAGCCGGAACGTTTCGTTTTCCGAACCCATGGATTCTTATCCTTCGAGACTTACGGTAACTTGGATTGAACGACGCGACGAACATGTCTTCGCATATCTACTCTCTTTTGAATACCGGATCGGGGTTGCACTGTTGGAAAAGCTATATCGGAGAGTTTGTCTGGCTTTACTCACCTATGATTCTCTGCACCCAGCCTCAACAAGCTGACAGCTGTTATCCGACCATCATCAACACACAGGACGGTTGCAACCAGCGTCCAAGGCGTTTCTATAAGACACCCAAGGAGCGCAGGAGTACTGCGATGGTATCTTGCACCGATTGCTTTGCCCTGGCACTGCTTAACATCAAAACCAACCGTCTGGCTATATGCCCCTGATAGTGCCTCTCCGGCGGATCCTGATTCGCATGCACCCTGGCGAAAGCGCAACAATCATATCCGATCCACGCTCCCGGAAACATCAGCGTTTTGATGTTAAGCAGTTATGATGATCGGACTGGTGGGGCCACTGCTCTATGTTAACGCCTGCCGAATCCTATTCGACGTATGCACGAAGCTGACTTCCACATGGAGGCAACTTCCAAGTCGACTACTGAACACTCGGGTTTGTGGATACACCTGCTGTGCAAATTTTCCACCCGGCAACAATATCAAGAAGTGGTTTTTTGGGCATTTGGGCGAACGTTATATGCTTAGGATTGTTGGTTCATCTTTTTGTCCCATGACTCTTTCCCATCCATGGCGGTTTTCTTCTTTATTTTCATTTAGCGAGATAGCATAGTATCTTGGTTCGGTGATAGAAACGGGAGGAACCATGGCAAAGGAGACGGGGAACGAAGTCCAAGGCGAGATCTTGAGTAGACGTCGGACGGCATCTTGGGCGCAGTTCGATGCGTGCAAGTCATCATCAACTTGGTCCAGCCAGAGCGACGAACCTCAAAACGATCGGACTGCAGAGCCTCGGGCAGATGAGGTGCCGGAAGAGAGATGTAACGGAGGGACCGAGATGGCGGCATGCATCATGAACATAAAGACGGTGAAGCGCGCCTCCAACCTACATACCTACACCTGAGGTATGTACTGGACGCTCTCCATCCGCCATATAACCACCGCACGTCTTTCCCGACGAAGAGGCGGTGGGTGGAGAGGAAGGGGTGCGTCGGCGGTGCACAGCGACCAACTCGCAGCGACACACGGACCAGCCGCCTCTCCACCCGGCGAAACTGACGACACTGACACCTCAGAACTCGGGACAAACGACGGAGCGGAGCAGCGCAGAGCGGCCAGGCAGGAAGGCAGACACCCGACTTACCGTCCGTCCAGAGACCTTCGCAGGAAACCACCTCTTCGACCCAGGCGGCATCATTCATCTCGTCGCGCACCACTCTCCAACAACGACGCCCTCCTTTTCCTTTTCGCCGCCGCTCGCCCCCGACTCCGTACCGCACCTCCGCTTGCGTGCTCTGCACTGCACCCCGGCTTGCTGGAATTTCCATCCTGGTTTCGTGGATCGGCTCGACCACTCTGACGACTTTTCGGACTGGTTCTCTCCAACCTCTGACGTGCCGCACGCTTCTTTGCCGATATCTGCGGAGCCTTGAAGTCGTTCGACACTTGCGTGCAGCATTTGGGGCCGCAGTTGACGCTTCCTTCCCCCTTATTGCTCCTACAAACCCGTGCGGAAACTCCTCGATTGCGCGTGACTCTAGTGTCATCGCTTGGCATTTCCGCCTCGCTACTCTCCTCAATCCAAACTGTTGTGCTAGGAGGACCGAGGGAAAGTTCAGCCTGATCGTTGGCTGTTGGTTGTCGGCTGTCGTTGTTCTGACTGTGCAGGTCGTCGAAGGGTTGCGTTCCGTGCCCCCCCCCCAAAACCCTTTCAGAACCTCAACCTTCCTCATTCCACATATCCAGCTAGACCGTCTCCATGGCCGGGTCAGAACACGCCCATCGACAAGAGCACCGGCGACCTGCGAGCCCGTCAGACTATAGACGCAGAGACTCAGACAAGCACAGAGATGATTTAAATCGGCCTAGAGAGTTGTTGGCGCGATCTCCTGCCTCCGCCCGCCGAGCGCGAGCTCACGAGAGGGAGTCAACCAAGGACGCCTATGCGGACGACACAACCGAGCGACACGCATCCTCGAGGCACTCAAAGCATCACCATTCGCATTCTCACACCCATCGTCGGAGCAGAAGTCGGAGCAGGAGCAGAACTAGGCGTCGCGATCACTCGGAACACTCCCCTCGACCGTATCATGAGCATAGCCACCGCTCATCTCGATACAGATCTCGTAGTAGTGAGTACTCATCGAATCATAGTGCGGAATGCATATGCTGGGAGCCCTTTCGACTGATAACACAGTAGGCAAGCGACGTCGAAGCCCCTCGCCTGCACCTTCCAGAGAAGGCCATAAGGGAACGAAACGGAGGAGAAGCCGCAGTGCGACACGATCTCCATCTCGCAGTCGGAAAACAGAGCCATCTCGAAGACACCAAGACCGTATACGCTCACCTGCCTCCCCCGATACATACTTCCCTTCCACGCGTCGTCACCGGTCTCGATCGGCTGAGTCGTTTCACCGACGACCTCATACATCTCGAAGGCGATCTCCATCGCGAGAAAGAAGATCTTCTCCCAAACCGCGACCTCCGCGTCTTGATTCTCCCAGAAGATCGACCCATAGAGCCTCTCGAAGCCCAGTCAGCCGACCAGTTGTTCGTCCGCAAGACGTTGACACCCGATCTGAAAGGGGCAGAGACATCGATCCGCGACCAGTCAAACGTTCCGCTCGATCGCCCTCGCCAACTCGTCGACGTTCTACATCTCGTCATCGTGGACGCTCAACAGAAAAGCCATCGAGGACATCGGGCGAAGGCACTAAGGTAGAAAGGTCTTATGGGAGTGGCCATCGAACTAAATCCCGCTCACGATCTCCAGCCGACGAAAAGCGGAAGAAGCAGGATGATAAGACAGAAGACCGACGATCAGCAACTTACCCATGACGACTACTGTACTGCTGTCCGGTCCGACCGCCTCTTCCGCCCGGATACGGTGATATACGGTTCGAGCTTGGTGGTGGTGGAGAACGTGATAATTTCCGAGTCTCAAAAGGCGGGCGTTGGTTTCTGTCTGGTGCAGATTGTGCTTTTCCTGGCTCGTTCCCTAACCTGTCAGCACGACGTGGTGAACTACGTCTCACTGCTATAGGTGCTTGGCTGGACATCTCGTCATTGTTAGTTGCTGATCGTCGGTCTTCTGTCTTA
>Ga0115843_1019_pt1 | contig 14351 bp, 18 predicted proteins | sample InSIn4SAF170_2_FD_83857 | JGI IMG/M metagenome (GOLD analysis project Ga0115843, IMG submission 83857) | reverse complement strand
TATATCCCCAATGGAAACCTGGAGGACGCATCCAGAGACAGGCAAGGTAAGCTGCATGGCTTCATGCCACCATCGGATGATCCGTTTCTCAACCGCTTTGCCGTTTGTTTGGCTCACTCCACCACGTTTGCCCAACCCGCGATCGCGATCTGCCCGCCATAGCAGCTCCACCACACAACGCTGCGACATCTGTCCATCACCTTCATGGCATACTGTTGTTGTGCCATTTCCAATGCTGTCCCTTTCTTGCAGACAAGGACACTAGTCCAAACACGAACACCGTGCCAATTAAAAGCACGGTGCATGTCGGTGCAGCAAAAGGGTACTTGGAAATCTGTAATTTTGATTGAGATTGTATATAAAGACACCGTTAGAAACCGAACCCCCTTCTCCTCTTTTCGTGCTTTGACAGCCGGGAAAAGAATGAAAAGCAAGGAGTCGCAGGTTGTATAAAATGCTGAGGGATGGAATGGCAGAACGAGACAAGAAATGAAAGAGCCCTCATTCAACAGCCAGCCAAAAATCCCCATGCTATACCCATGTGCAAGAAAATCAGTCTTTTTGGCTTACTCCACGCTGTGCAAATCAGATACTGGATGATGTAATGTAATCGGGTGAGTGGACCGCGCACTCTTCGGGGGCTCTGAACCTCTTCAACGATTCTGGTGCAATCCCAACCGGAACTCCAAACCGACCATGTGTGTGATTTCATGTAAACAGACAAACCGGACCGCTTGAAAAGGAAAAGCAAGGGACACTTGGCCAAAACAATAACCGGTGCAACGTTTTCATAAAGTGCCATGTTTTGCAAAGGCCAAAAAATGCAACAAAGTCAACCTAGTTTGACCGTCAAAAAACTCATCGTACTCTCCTCTACTGTGTCGTTCCTCGTTCGAGCTGCGTCTTCGCGCTTCTCATTTTGTGTTGCGGGGTGATTAAGAATGTTCCTCGATCTGGAGCTGTATGGCTGCCTTGATTGAGCCGTGAACTTCACAACTGTTGGTAGGTAGCTGGTCTCCCTCGTGATTGGCAGTTGACTTGAATAATCTATTCGTGCACACATAACTCGGGCCCAGGGACAACGGCAAACAACGCATGAACCCTGGATTCTGAAGCGGCCCCACAATCGATCGTCCAGAAGCCAAATCCAAGAGTCGTTTCTGGCGAACGAGCAGCGCAGGGACGTATCGGCACCGTGATGTGATCCCAGTTGAATATCGGTTGAGACCAATTTCTGCCATGCTTGAAAAGATACTGCTTTCATATTCCGACGGGAAGTAAGTGAGAGGTAAAGGAGAGTTGAAGAAACCCATCTGACCAAACGCGATTTTGGCGATTGGCATTGGGGCAGCTACAAAAGGTAGGTACTCCGCAACGATAGGTACGGTCATTCGGAGGCCAACCATTCAGAGTTAGCAACGATCACGAATTGCGAGTCCCGAGAACGAACAAGGGAAGGAGAATAAATCGCAAACCAAAAGAGGGCGTCAGAAAATAGCAAAGACACACGCTCCATCACCATGTCTCCACCAACAATCATTCTGTCCATCAACGCGGGCTCCTCCAGCCTGAAGGTTTCCGTTTACAAAACCACCGCATCGGAGACTTCCTCTTCAGTACCTCAAAAGGACCCTACCAGCAACGAAGACGTAAGCCCCGATCCCACGCAACTCGCCGTCTGCACCATCGAAGGCCTCACGGCGCCGCCAGTCAAGGTCAAGTATAACCGACCCTCGCCTTCTCCCGAGGTGGAAGCAAAGACGATCGCGAAGGAGCTACCCGAGGGCGTCAAGAACCAGGAGGACGCGTTCAGAGCTATCCTTGACATATTGCTGGAGGACGACGGCTTGCGGGAGGTGAAGAGCAAGGAAGATATACGGTACGCTGTGCATAGGATTGTGCATGGTGGGCCTCTGTTCGAGGGACCGCAGGTGTTGGATGAGGAGAAGTTGAAGAAGATTGAGCAGTTGAGTGATTTGGCGCCTCTGTGAGTATTTTTTTTCGTGTGTCGATTTCTCCCGTCGACTGTCATGACGAAAAGTGGATATGGATATATCGCATCTATCCTCACCAGCACGCTCTAATATCAACCCTCCACACAATAACAGCTAATCATGCAACACAAATCACAGGCACAACGCACCAGCACTCACCATCGTCAAAGCGCTGAAGTCCTATCTCCCAGCGACGACCGAGATCGCCTGCTTCGACACCAGCTTCCACCTGTCCATCCCGCCGGCGAACCACACGTACGCCATCAACCAGCAGATCGCCACGCACAACCACCTGCGCAAGTACGGCTTCCACGGCCTCTCGTACGCCTTCATCGCGCGCTCCGTGGCCAACCACCTGCGCAAGCCGCTCGCAGACCTCAACATCATCGCGCTGCACCTCGGCAGCGGCGCCAGCGCGTGCGCGATCAAAGGCGGTAAAAGCCTCGACACGACGATGGGCTTGACGCCGCTGGCGGGCTTACCTGGCGCGACGCGCAGCGGGGACATTGACGCTTCGTTGATATTTCACTATACGCATCGGGCGGGCCGCATGTCGCGCAGCAGCACGAAGAACCTGCACCTCACCGAGGCAGAGGAGATTCTGAACAAGCAGAGCGGGTGGAAGGCGCTGACGGGGACGACTGATTTTGGCAAGATATCGGCGCTGGCTGAAGCGTCAAGGAAGGATGAGAAGGGCCACGCCGAGTGCAAGCTTGCGTTTGACGTGTTTGCGGATCGCATCCTGGGGTACGTGGGGAATTACTATGTTAAGCTAGGCGGACGGGTGGACGCACTGGTGTTCGCGGGCGGTATTGGCGAGAAGGGCGCTGGGTTGCGCAGGAGAGTCGTCGACGGGGTGCGGTGTCTGGGGTTTCGCGGGTTGGACGAGAAGCGGAATGCTGAGGTGGGCGATGTGGATGGAGTTGTTGTCGATATTGACGACGGGGCGGAGGGCGGGCACCCGGTGCTGGTGTGTCGGACGGACGAGCAGCTGGAGATGGCGCGGGACTGCTGGCGGAGCGTCGAGGCGTGATGCTGGTGATGATGATGATGATGACGATGATGATGTCTGCCAATGGTGGTGACTGCAGGCGATGTGTAGAGCAACGATTTCACTTGACTTTGCGGGCGAACCCGTGACATGACCCGTTCACTTTCAAAGCACACATCCCATCCATCCATGCACATCAATCCTTCAATCCAAACACAACTCCTCGCCCACCCAGCACCAACACGCCTCCCTCGCAGATCGACAACAGACTTTCTGCAAGGCAAGCCACTTCAGGCAAATGGAGAGAAGAGGTTGGCCAAGAAGGTGGAAGACGCCACGCCTCTCGCGTCGCAAGTCCCAAAGCGGCACACTCTCGTGATCGACAATGAAGACGCTGTATGACGCAAAGCAAATATTGGAAAAGCCCCCCATGCCCACGTTCATGCACACCCTTCTTTGCCTCGACATGGCAGAACGTGCCCTGGTAGGACGACGCATGCATGTATTGGAAAAGAGAAGAGAGGGAAAAGAGGAAAGAGGAGGGTGGTGGTGGTACCGCATCGAGCTTGTGTCATGCCGGTAGCCAGGCACACCGAAGCCTGGTTGTCCAGGCCAGGAACCGAAAACAGGCATCACATGCATCGAGGAAGCGTAGGAACTGAAGCGAAAGATCTGCGAATGGGGGAACCGTTTGGTGTTTGTTCCAAGTTTTTCTTCCCTCTTTTGGGCACTGGCGGTCCTCGGCTTATGTGCGATGTTATCACCATGTCACGACCAGGGAGTTCATCGCAAGGAGTTCTGCACCGAACCGAGGACACGCCCACCTGCAGCAGCAAAAACCTGGCCAAGGCACCACAAGGCGAGGCACCGTAGGAACAAAAGCAACGAGAGACGCACGCAGGGGGGGCGCCTTTGCAGCTGGCCTGGCCTGATGACGACGGATCACCCCTCTCTTCCGAGCGCCATGGCGAGGCGTCGTGCATGCACTGTGCAGGCAGTTCAGCGGAGAATTAAAAAAGAAAAGAAAAACAAAACGAAGGAAGATAATGCGGATCCACAGCGATGAGAGGAAAGCAAGGGATGGAGCGTTGCAAGAGACAAATGAGACGGAGGACCGTCGGACACAACCTACTACCTACCCTGCCCTGCCCTTTCCGCCATGTTTAACTGTCGACGTTTGTGTGGTTGACAAAACCGCCTGGGGTTTGCTTGGACGTGTCGACCGACCGGGCAGGGGAACCATTTTTTGCTGCAGGTAGGTAGGGAGGGGGCCCCGGCAAACAAACGGGCGAGGCACCCGCGAATCAGCACCGCGTGAAACCGACGAGGCAGATCTTGGTACGGGGTTAGCTGCAGCACGACGGCTTATAGGCATCGACGCGACCGTGGCTGATCTAGGTCGAAGGTGTAAAGCATCACGGGCACGATGGGATCGAGAACGACGGGAGGAGTGCCCAAACCGCGATCAGCGTCAGGGTCCGTAAGCTTCGGTGGCGCCAGGACGCCAGATGGGACTGACGGGAACGAGAACGACCTGGGCAGAGGCAACGACGACGACGATAACAAGCTGAAACGGGCGATTCTGGGGCGCGCAGAGGCCGGCTGCAAGTCGCAAACGCATAGCGCGGGTATGCACAGCAGCTAGCTGGCGCTGCGGGCCTGCAGTCTCCACCGTGAAGAGGATGAAGAGCAGGAAGAAGAAGGGGAAGAAGCGCACACGATGCATCGAAAAGCAGAGGGCGGTGAAGCCACGATGGAGCCAAAGGAAGTCAATGCGAGTCGTCGATGCCGCCCGCGGGCTGTTTGTTTCATGATCTGTGGCCCTCACGCGGTGGTTGGCCGCTGCTGCGGTGCGACGGGCCACGACCGGCGGCGAGAACAACCTAATCAGCTTGCAGCGTGGCCAGAGAGGATCTCGCTCTGACAACATGGAAGACGAGAACAACGCTCGTCTGAGGTGAGAAAGACAAGCAACGGCGGCTGCGCATCCCCCAGAGCGAAGGCATCGACGGGTAATTGGCAGGGCGGGCGCGGGCGGCGGAAACATCAACGGCGCAGTTTGAGAGGCCCGTTAGCACCTGCCGCGAGTGAGCAGGAGTGAGCACGAGTGAGTGCGCAGGAGTGAATGCATGCGAGTGAGTGAAGGTGAGAGTGAGAGTGAGACACGCCCAGCAGACGCCCGTGACGACCGAGCGACGCCTTCCGCCTGCATCAAGATTCCATTCATCTTCACGCCGCCCGCTGCTCTCGCCGCCTTCGTCCCTCCTCTTTCTCTTTCTTCCTCTTCTTCTGCTTCTCCTTTGTCTCCCCTCCCCCCCCATCCTCGCTGGCTGGCACGCCCACGCCGACGCCTGTTTGTTTCCGCCATTCTTCGCCCTCCGCGCTGTTTCACCTGCCGCCCCCCTCGAGGCCCTCTGCTCCCCGTGCCCGCCATTGGCAGCCCCATCCCTGCCCTTTTAATTAGCCCTCCAGCAACACCGCTGCCATGCTCGACTCGACCCTCAAGCGGAAATTCTCCCTCAACCTCCATTCTTCTGTTCGTCTCCCTCGCTCGTTGCTTTGTTTTCGTTCCTGAAACGCTGACACTCGTGCCCTCTCCCCGCCAGAAACAACATCCCCAGCGCACCGAGATACGCGCATTCCGCGCTGTCACGCCCGTGAGCACCCTCAACATGGTCGTCCGCGACAAATACGCTTCCGAGTTCTCCCCTCCGCCCTCGCCCGTCATCTGTCGCCGTCCGCTCTCCCCAAAGGTCGAGGCACAGCTCCGCACAGCATGTTTGGCCCTCGCCCACATCAACGAGGTGTCACTCGACCAGCCGAAGCTCGACTTCGAGCTGCTGCACCAGGCGATGAAGGAGAAGAAGTCGGAGGACAAGCCCGCCGCACACTCGCGGCACAGGAGAGAACGCTCAGATGACCCTTTCCTGTCCAATCCGCACTCCATCACCTCTACGGTGCCTCCAAAGCGCTCTGCCTTCCAGCCAGATACCGCCTTCGATCACCTGTTTCCCCAGGCCAGTGGCTCCCATGCCAACGTGCAGGCCAACATTGGCCGTCCCCGCGACGCAGACCACTCAAAGGCACACAGGCGGCAGGACTCCGCCGAAAAGAACTCTATGAGCAACTCGGGACGCTCCAACTCGTCCACACCTCTCACCGCTGGCTCGAGTGAGAGACATCATCATGTCCTTTCCACCGCACCAACCTCGGTCACGGCCCTCAGCCCGGAGGAGGTGGCATCGAAACGGCAGTCCCGCCACGCCCTAGAGGAAGCTGCGAGAATCCGTTCGGACGCAGCAGCCGCCGCGTGGATGCGTGAAGAGGCAGAGAAGAGGCGGAAACAGAGCATGGACGCCGAAGCTCCGTTTCATGGAGGACTGTCACGAAAGAGGAGTATAAGGGAGGGTATCAAGGAGTACATCCGTCCAGGTTCCTCTCACATGAGCAGGAAGACCTCGACTGATTCACTCCGCAAAGATAGCATGCAGAGTCAGAACCGGGCAAGCACCTCGCACGGCTGGCGGTCTTGGTCGCTCCAGCGAAAGTCGAGCAAAAGTAGCCTCTCATCACGACCGGGAAGCTCGACGGGCCCCGAGCCCGCACCACCACTGCAACCGTCGAGGCCAGCCATCAACCTCAACCGTGAGCTTCCGCCTCTTCCTAGCTTGGACAGCTGGCAGGATAACCAAGCGGAGAAGCCCGCTTCGACAACAACTCACATTGCCAATCTGATTCGATCTGGAAGTCGGCATCGCTCTAAGAAGGAACCACGTTCAAGTCACAGGGGAGAGCCGTCAGGCAGGCCCAGGATAAGTCACGACATCCCAGAACCTGCACGACCTGTCAAGCATCTCCCTTCAAACGACGAGGAGCGCAAACGAATCCATCGCCGGTCACGTTCCGTACCCGATGTGCTGCAAACAAAGCCTGCCTCCAAAGAGCCCTCTCAGCAGCCTCTCAGCGATCCTCGCCCTGAGGAGAAGTCGCAGCCCGGAACCCCCGCCGTCCTTAAAGAGAACAACCCTCCCACTGCATCCAACAACGGCAAACCCCAAAGGAAGCCTTCTTACCGGATTCCGTCCTTGCATTTCGACAGTCTCCCGGTGGGCAACGCAAGTCAAGCACCGTCAATTCGTCAACCACAAAGTGCGGACACATTGGTCGATCACTCTGCACCAAGCGACACACTTGCTCACAGCGAGTGTGCCATCGCCGTAGCGCCAGTAAACGTCACGACGATGAGAATCAGCATAGACAACACCCGACGGCTCGTGGCGCCGGTGAACAATCGGGGTCCCTCGTTCGATGGGGAGACGCCCAACTTCAGCAGAAAAATTAGTGTCGACCAGGCGCGCAGGGAGCCATATGAAAGCCCTAACGCAACCATGGTGCATATCACAGCCGGCTTGCAGGACACCAAACCCGACAAGAAGGGATTCAAGAAGTTCTTGGGTGTTCTGGGGTCCCTTGGTAGGAAGAAAAGCAGCAATTCGATGGAAAATCGAACCTCGGCGAACGAATCGGCCGGAGCACCTGTGGTCAAATACTGAACCAACCTTATTACATCTCTACGTACACTGGCCTACCGCAGACGGTATTTCTTTTGTTTCTCTCGGGTCATTAAGAAGAGTACCTGTTCCCTAATTTCTGTTGGGCCCTTTTCATTGTTCCAGCAAGCTCGTCAGGAGCCCGCTATTCACGACGTCATGCCGTTATGCCTTTTCACATTAATAAGCATCACGAGAAGCAATCGTGATCAACTTCCTTTACATACCCACACTTTCATCGGAGGGCGAGTTTCATAGCAAAAGCGGTGGGATAGACAAGCCATCCCTTTCGTTCAGGGCGCAGTCGGTCATAGAATCACGTGTGGGGATTTCCTTAATCAATTGTTCAACAGGAAAGAATCACAGGCATGCAAAGAATTGGCATGGGGCCATTGTATGCACGTAAAGGATTCTAAAAGGATCAGGACGGCCATCCCGGACCTTTATTACTGTGTCAAATCAAAGAATATAACTACATTTTACATACTGCAGTTTTCTTTTCATGTGATGCATGTTCGATGACGCCGACGATGGTGATGCCGGCCTTGTGCATTTGCATGTGAGACAATTCAGTCATTGTATTTATTTCATTTCGTTGCTCATGCTCGTTGATCTATTGCATCAGTTGCCAGGCCATTGGCAACGGCAGTCCAGCCTCGCACTCCTGATGGAAACGACGCCCCAATCCCTAGCGGCCTCGTGAGAATATCATATCCTTCATGTGCCATCACGCGGGATCATGCCCAGTTTTTCCTCGTTCCCCTTCCATCACCCCCGCCCAGCATGCTCTGCAGGAATCCCTCCGCCCCACCCGCTTTCCCACCCGTCACCGCTTCCGCGTCGCCGAAGCTCGTCGATCCACGAAGCCTCATCTGCGCCAGGTGCTTCGCGTTGTCCACCACGGCCACCTTCCTGCCCATCTCCTTGGCCTCGCTGACGCTGCCGGTGATGCTGCTCAGCAGGTGGATGAGCGCCGTATCGGAGCGAGCCTCCTCCGCCTCAGCGAGGAACTGGGCGGTCGACGGTGGCGCGAGGATCGGAAGGCGGGCGAGCAGGGAGAGGAGGTGCCGTAGGATGGTGTGGTCGATAGGAAGGTGGGTCGAGTCAGCGGGAGGGGATTGTTGGGATGGGGGGATCGTTGGGTCGGAGAGGTAGGATGGCTGGAGGGAGGAGAGGTAGGTGTTGAGGAGCTCGATGCGGGTGTGAAGCATGCGGATTGCGTTTGTTTTGGCGGTTATGGAGGAGAGGACTGCGTGTGATGTGTTTAGTGATTGGAAGCAGTGCTGTAGCGGGTACAAATGGTTCTTACGTTCTTCGTCTTCTGCAGACAGTACAAGCGTGTCGCTGGCGCTCGTGTCCCTCTCCTTGCTTTCAGCTACCTTCCCTTTTCCCTTGCTGGATGTCGACGAGGCTTCGGATTCTGCTTGTGTGGGTTGTTTCTTGGAGCCATCGACTGCGGTCGCATTTCCGCCACCCCTCGCCACAAAATCCACACTGATCATTTCCGCCTCGCCAGTCTCTACGGTGTATTCCAATTCCCTAAACTTCAGCGTCTTCCCTTGGGCTTGACCATCGACCTCCATGGCAGTGCCGGCATCTTTGCCCAGAGCAGACGCCGACTCCAATTGTGTCTCGTATATCGCAAGCGGCAGCTTTCCAGCAGAAGTGGCACGGTCGTACACGTTATCCGGATGGAACAGGAGGAGCAGCGCTGCTTCGTTGTACGCCGACATGAGCTGCTGCTGAATCGGCAGGTGGTGTGGTTGAGGTCCAGCTTTCGAGCCGAGCGTGAACCAGCCTACAAGGTCGAGAGCTGGGGATTTATATACGTCCTTGACTGCCGGACATATTAGCCTTGCAAATCACGCAAAAAAACCATCTGTTGCTTCTTGCTTTCTACTCACACTGCTCTAGCCGACTGGCAAACCACTCCTCGTCAAACTGCACCTCGCCGTCGGGAGTCTGTGTTGCTTTGCATTCAAAGGCAACCTCCATGGTGACCTCGCGTCCATTCTGCTGTCCCAGTATCGCACCTGATATCGGGCCTTGGTTCTGTCGTAGTATGTGCCGCGTGGTGTAGTCGGAGATTGTCAGTAGCACTAGAGGGTGCAGTTGCACTTGGGGACTGGACTCCGAGGTAGGCTGCGTGGAGACCAGCGGGTTTGGCTCCTCGTCTCCAGACATTTTATTTTATTTTTTGCGAGGAAGAAGGAAGACGCTCAATGGGAGTGGCTAAAAGGTGTCGTTGGCATGTGACGTGCAGGTTCGTGGAGGCGGGCGGCAACGGGGGTGAAGAAGCTGGTGACGACGGTGGAAGTGAATGTGGAGAGCTTCGGAGGTACCTGTAGGCAGCGAAGGTGGGATATCCAATCTGCGCGTTGATTGGCTGAGTTGGAGAAAGCTGGTGATGAGGTAAGCACGCTTCTCGAATGGGTGAACACCATGCCAAGAAAAGGCACTTCTGCCTCATGCCTTAGACTGACGAACAAACGCCTCTATTGCTATCTCTTGCTCTCCTTTAAAATAGTGTTGACAGCCATGTCAGATGTTTGAAACGAATGATTAATTATGTCGGTATTTGGCTTCTGCCAGCAATCTATGTCTACTTGTGTATGTCCTCGCTAATAAATTCAAACTAATCCTTCTTGGTATCATTGTCTGGCTCCATTCGACCAGTAATCCCACATACAAAACGCCGTCCAACCTCACTTTTCCATGACCCAAAGTCATTCTACCAGAGTCCGCCGCTTTCTCAAGCAGTCGTCGTTGTTGCAATAAAGTAAACGCCGCAAGCTAGGCCAGAAAATGGCAACTTCGTTGAAGAGTGTCAGAAGCAAATTAATTCTCAAGAATGATTTTCAGGACCAGCTTCCCGTCCTTGTCGGTAGTCTTGCCAGCTGTCTCAAACGCCTCCTTGGCTGCTGCGAGACCTTTGAATCGGTGTGTCACCATGCTGTCCAGGCTCGGCAGCCTGCCAGAGGCTAAGATCTTGATACCGGTAGGGTAGGTGTTTGCGTAGCGGAAGATACCAATGATATCAACTTCCTTAAGATGGGATGCTGACATGGGAAGAGTCTGAACTGGTGTTCCCATGCCTACCATGATGAGTTGGCCTCCTGGTCTCGTAGCCTGATACGTCTCGTAAGTTACCGATCACTTCCCAAAAGTTTGGAGCATACTCACGAATAAGCCCGCCTGCATGCAGACTTCCTTTCCAGTGCAGTCAAAAGTCACATCAGCCCCCTCGAAGTCGTCCTCACCGTCCGTGGCAACATCAAGGACAGCGTTTGACAGCTGTTTAGCGATTCCGAACTTCTCAGTCGAGTCGCTTTGCTTCTGAACCACATGACCCCTCGTGGCGAATCCATTCTGTATGGCGTATTGTACACGGCCATTGTCGACATCTGCAATCACAACAGTCGTCGCTCCAGAAAGTTTGGCCATGGCAGCCACGAGCAGGCCAACAGTGCCAGCACCGAAGACGATGACGGTGTCGCCCTGCTCAATCGTGGCTCGTCTCGTGGCATGGATGGCTACTGATAGCGGCTCCAGCAGAGCGGCAGCGTCCATCGAGACATTGTTTGGGATCCTAGCCAATGGCGATTAGTGAATGACACGCAGCGGGTAGAGCCGACGGAGACCATACTTGTGGCACCACTTAGCAGGGTGGTTGATGCGTTCCTGAAGAGTACCCTGGAAATGTGGCACAGATTTGGCGCTACTTCTGAACCGCATCTGTGGACAAAGGTTATATCGACCTCTCTGGCAGGACCTGCAGTTGTCACACGGGACGCCGACTTCGAGAGCAACCCTGTCGCCGACTTGATAGCCAGTCACGGCCTCGCCAATGGCGACGACGACACCGGCCGATTCATGGCCAAGAGATAGGGGACCGACGGCCTGGAGATCCCCGTTGCGGAACTTATTGAAGTACGAGACATCGCTGCCACAAAGTCCCGTCGATTTGACGGCGATCTGGAGTTCGTGGGGTGCCGGATCGTGTATGGTTCTAGTTTCCTACAAGTGGAGTTAGTTCCCGTCGCACATAACATAAAAGTATACACCACATGGCCAAAACCCCCACGAGCCAACGTGGGATGATGGAACAAAGGCGGAATGGCGTACCAGGCGGAGGTCTCTTGGCCCGTACAGCACCGAGGCCTGAATAACGGACTTTGCGTTGTAGTGCCTTGCAGGGATTGGATAGAGATCCGCAATAGCAGAGGGAGCCATGACTAAGAGTGAACAGCAGAATCGCGAAGCTAGTATTCCCTATTGGAAGGTGCAAAGGACGGGAAGGAATGGAAATGCTTTTGCGAAAAATCAGCGTGGGGTGTGCGTGGAAAGACACTGATATACTCGCCGCCTGGGCCATACATATACACGCTCCGTCGCCCGCGGTCTGGCAAGCGGATGAGACCATTGCTGGCCTATCCCTCGTGCATCCGAGAGATAATGGAATATCATCAAAGGAACCACAGTACCCACGTCATGGAAGCGCGACCTATCAACCAGGAGCTCCCAGCCTGCATAATTCGGGTCCTGCTAGCGCGCTGCGTCCTCGAAACCGTCAACGCACCCATTTCCATCTGGCTAGACGGCATTGTGGAGCACCAGCTGGTCCCCGTCGTGTCTTCTCCCGGATCAGCACATCGATAGCCCGAACGACAAATGAAATGTCGCCCGGCGACACGCTGGCAGCCTCTGGTCCCCTTCGACGTCCGACTACCGCTGTGCAACGGCCTGCGATAAGGAAGGAGAGCACCGTCTCGGCTTGCAGACAGACGGTATGGCGATTCTGAACACGGCATGCGCCACGCAGTATTGCCAGTCGTTTTTTCCACGTCGCCCCCCTTCCCGATCCCAAGAATGTGCCGGGCGGCCAAGTCGTCGTCAAAGCGGCCATCAATCTGCGGTGTGGTTCGAGGTAGGCGTCTGAGTGGCCGGACTGTGTCGTCCCGGAATGAACAGCTTCTCGACCAGCATGCCTGGCCCTGGCAAGGTACACCAGGGAGAGGTAGAGACGCCACCGAGCACGGATCGAAAACGGTCAGCTAAACATGTGGAAACCCGAGGCTCTGGTCCACACTCGAACGGCAAGGGAGTTTGCGAGCTTATCGCAGCGTCACCAAAACGTCGAGCAACGCTGCCTTTGACGACCGCGGATTGACGGAAGAAGAACATGGTTGGAGGGCTAGCTTGTGCGCTGGTTGATTGCCAGCTGCGTGCTGAGAGGCCCCGTCGACGTCGTGGCGCGGCCATCAGATGCCAATCCGCGCACGAAAGGAGCGCGATGCAGATGCGACGTCCGCCAGCACGCAAACGGTCGATGCTCGCTCCGAGGACGGCTGGACGAATGCGAACGTGAACCATGAGTAAGGGTGCGCACCACCCGCTTGCCTGCCGGGCGATTCAGAGCATTGCATTCCGTCGGCATCATGGCTCAAACGCAAATGACTAAAGTCGGCCGTCACTGATAACGGCCTCGCGTTTGCTACATCGTCCGGATCAGCCGCTACTGCTGTCTGTGACTGCGAAGACGCGGCAGGGCTTGTCTCACGATGAGTGGAATCGGAATGCTCGAGCCATGCCCCGGCGTCGTCGACAGGTGAGGTGCGCAAAGCGGTGAGCACCCAATGCAGCATCGTCCCGTATATCAAACGACACATCACAACTCACACGCTGCGAGGGCGGTGGAGAGCCATGCCGCTGCGTTTGATCGACTCGACGTACGGTCGGGAAGGGCAACGATCAAAGCATGACTGCGTATTCGTACGGCGACAGCAACTATGTGCTGGCGAGTTGCAAGTGAGCGGAATCCATGCTCCGTTGCGTTCTTTCGGCTAAGATTATTCCCCTTCAAAGGGCATGGAGCAGCATGGTGGCGCAAGGGTTTCCAGGCTTCGTGAGCCACTCATCGGCCTGCATCGAGCTCAATTTGCGGGCGCCTTTCGCCTTCGTGAAGTAAAATTTGCCGAAACTCTCGTTCTAGAGGCAGCAACCACGGACCGGGTACTCGTCATGCCTCCACGAGGGCAGCGCGACCTGCGAGACGGCGGCCGCCCGCTCACCTTCTTCCCGGCCAACCCATATGAAAGCTTGCGCGGATCCCTCTCGAAGCCGTCACAATTCCTCCGCATCCTCCTCGAATTCCAGTTTCCAGACGCTCTTGCATCCGGACGTGCATAGCGGAACGGCCATCGCGAATGGTGCTCCTTGCCCTCCACACCAGTCGACTCGAAGGGGCCTGGTCGCCGCGTTTCCGTCGACTTTTGCCAGAATATCGTTATCTCACTCCTGGTGTTGCCCTGCCTGCCATCGCGATTTTTAATATGCAGCGTCGTTTCAATCACTCTAAACGAGTTTGCAGGGGAAGGGGGTTAGCGGACAACCGACCGCGAATGCGATCTCGGCTTCACCGAATCACAACCTTGCATGATCTCGATATTTCTCGTTCGAATGTCGTGAGGGTGCACCCGAATTTTCGATGGGAGCATCCCTGCTAGTTAACACACGCATTCTATCGGTGGCCATTCGCTCGAGGAGAATACATTTCGACCGTGTTTGTCTTGCTACTCTCTGACGATTTACAAGACGCTCTTGCCTCCCAGAACCTCCTTCTCTAACCACCGCTTGATGATCGCGTTGGTCTCATCGGGTTTCTGGACCAGCACCCAGTGGGTTCCGTCAACCTCATCCCTGGTCAAGTTCGTCAACCACTTCTCCATTCCTTTGGCCATGTGTGGCTGCAGGACCGAATCCCTCAATGCCTGGATGAACAGCGTCGGAATCTCAATCTTGCCAGGGAATAACCTA
>Ga0115843_1018_pt1 | contig 14726 bp, 15 predicted proteins | sample InSIn4SAF170_2_FD_83857 | JGI IMG/M metagenome (GOLD analysis project Ga0115843, IMG submission 83857) | reverse complement strand
GAGGTCATTCGTCGATTTGCCCCAGAGTCCTCTCCCATAGTTCCGAGACGGAAATTCGGGAGATCCGATGGAGCATTGCGGGGCCCCGGACGGGAGCAGAGAGCCTGCATGCACCTGTGTGCCTTTGACGGCACGAGCGCTGGGGGAAAGGATACATACTCTAACTGAATTTGGATGTTCAGACCTTCTCAATACTGTGGGAATCTCTACGGTCGCTGACAAGCGTCGGAAATCGTATGATGGGATCACCCAGCGACGAGAAGGCTTTGCACATATCATCAGAATGCCGGTCTTGCAGTGGAGGGAAAATCTCAAACCAACACCCCATAGTGCTTGGTCACGACATGTTTTCTATCTGCTTAAGATCTGATTCAAAACACTTCTCAACTTCGACTCGGTGTTATCCACCAGCGTTGCACAGCGCCAGGCGATGAAATGATCAGGTCGCACGAGCACAGCACCGTCTTCATTCACGCCACTAATCTTTGCCCAATCTCTATAACAATCCATATAGTCGCATCCGAATCCAATCGAGTAGGCTTTCACCTTGACCCCTCCCACTTCGGTTATGGCCCTTGCAGATTCCATCCATCTTGACCCTCCAATACCGGTGAAAAGAGTGAAACAACCATCTCCAGACAGATCCAAAGTAGACATGCGTGGCGACAGTGCATCCGCAGCAAGCCAAACATGAGGCAGGTGGTATCCTGGAAACGTGCTGATGAAAACCTTGCGGAGAGCATTAACCGTCGAGAAATCAGGCGCTACGTCGCCTGGCTCAACGATAATTGCCGTCGTTGCGTGATAGACTTGGTTCATCTGGATCCCTAACGCCTGAACCTCGTCCTCCGTCGCTTCAATCGCGTCCCGAAGCTGCTCGCGAGCAGATTTGCCCTCGTCACTGGTAGATTTGAGTAGCTTGGTCGCCTTTAGACGACTGTCTGAATCGAGGCCAAGGACTGCCCACAACCTTCGGTGAGCCTCCATGCCCTCGTTGGCGCGGCGGACGATGGCATCACCAACTGGTTTGCGCTCCGGTGTTAGTGTCTCTAGCAGGGATGGCGTGGCATATCCCTTGAGCACGTATGCGAGTTTCCATGCAAGGTTGAAAGCATCGGACAGGCAAGTGTTGCTCCCTAACCCGTTGATGGGTGGATGTCTGTGAGTTGCATCACCAATGCACAAGACACGACCTTGATGCCAGCGTTCCGCGACTTGATCGTTGATAGACCAGCTGAAATACGAAAGGATCTCAATACAGACCTTCTTATCTTTGTCTCCGATCATTTCGTGCAAGCGATCCAGAAGTGACTCGGCCGTCGGCTGGAATGTACTCGGATCCTTGGTTGCGGGATGCATCGATACCACGAACTCGGTCCACGGCTTGACCATTCGAAAGTTGCCCACCGCTGACCATCCGGGAGCCTGCGTATTGAGTACCCAGTTGAGACTACCCGGCCGATGCTGAAGATACTTTGACAGATCTGCGCGGATATGTACGTTGAAGGCGGTGTTAACCTGCCTTCCGTGGATTGGAATACCCAGCTGACCGAGGACCGCACTTCGTGCACCGTCTGCACCAACGAGGTACTTTGATCGAACCAGAAATTCTCTGTCATCATCCCGGCTTCTGAGTACCGTTTCGACGCCATCCCCGGTCTCGGTGAAGCGTATGAATTCAGTGTAGAATAGAAACTCCGCCCCGAGCCGCTTTGCCTCTTCCACCACGACTGGTTCCAACACGGTCTGCGGAATATCCGACATTGCACAAGGGCTGGCCGCGATGTAATCTCCTCTTTGATCTGGTTTGTTACCCCATGCCCAAAGACGACCGTACTCTTCTCCAGCGAGAGTGTTGAGCCATGATGTATGCTGCATGTCTATGAATCCCCTCTATGCGTCAGCCGCGATATCCATGCGCTATCCAAAGCGGGTGACTTACGTGATTCCGACGTCGCAAGACCGTTCAATTTGCTCTCAATCCCCGCATCTCGCAGCACCTCCATAGCGCGCTGGTTGAATATGTGAGCTCTGGGGGTATTGGCCGTGTTCTTGTGTTTAGAAATGGCGATTGACTTAATGCCCATGCGAGCCAGCAACAACGCCGTCGTCGCTCCCGCCGGACCAGCTCCTATGATCAGAACGGGAGTATCCATTCTGCTGATTACTTATAGAGGGCGAGGATCGTGTAGTGGGGACAATGGTGAATCCTGAAGCAGTGGCACAAAGAGATCTCTAGTTGACAACAAAATGGCGTAAGCCATGGATATATCACTGATCCTCGCCACCATCACCCTCGGCCCTGCACTGTCAGCTTTGCATGTGGACTGAGTGTACATGCTGGAATAAACCACTGTCCTGGTCAGACGACGCAAGACGAGCAGTCTTCCGTTTCCAAGCCTGGAACACTGCATCGTCTAGCCACCGCTTCGGGTTGCCGGCAGCGTAATAGCCACTTTATCCGATAACCAGCGCCGTCAAAACCCCGGATTCTCCCCCGAGTCACCCAGCAAGCAATCGGATTGTTGGGCAAAGTGGCTATCTCGTCATCATCCCCCACAGCCTCGGGTTCTGGGGACTCCTCCCGGCAGATATTGCGGTGCGTCCGGGGGAAGGTATGTTGTTGTCGTTCTGCCAGCGTCTTTGGTTTAAATGTTGGCCATATGACAAGCTCTCCAATTCGTCGTCTTCCATTTGCCCAGTAGCCGAAAGAACTCACTTCTCACCTTTTATCAGCCTCCATTCGTATGAAAAGCTGTGGACAAGGTCATCTCACGGAACCTTGTACAATGGTCGTCGCATACCTGTTCGAGCACATGGGTCGTTGGGGCATCGCCGGACTCTGCGCTGCCTTGTACATGACATATGCTTTGGTGAGCAAGTATTCATTCGCATCGGATCCATGGACAAGATGTTGCTGACATTACGCTCCTCGAACAGATTCTTTACCCTCTCCTCCTGTCCCCAGTTAAGCGCATCCCAGGGCCTTACTACGCCCGCATTTCTAAGCTGCCTCTGAAATGGGCCACCTTCAAAAAACGTCGAAGCGAGTTCGCTACCAAGTTGTTGGACATGTATGGTCCTATCGTTGTCATCGCACCTGATCAAGTGCACACGACGGACGACCTTGCAATGAAGACAATCTATGACAAGACTTCCATAAAGACGAGCTTTTACAGTTCCATGGGAAGCTGGAAGGGCGTCACCAGCACGCTAGGGTTCGTCGATTATCCAACCGCGTCGCCCTCACGCAACAACCTGCTTCAATGCTTTCAGAACAAAAACCTTTCAGTCTTGGTTCAGAGCATCGAGTCGCACATTGACGAGTTCCTGGCTCTCCTCAAAGACAGTGCTGCGACAGACTCCGTTGTCGATGGGGTGGTCGTGTTCCGACTGCTGGCTCTGGACATTGTCACCGATGTTCTATGGGGCGAGACGGACACTCTGCTGTCGAAAAAAGATCTGCATAGCGCTGAGATGTCGCAAGCTCCTGTTTTCCTAAGACGATTCCATGCCTTCAGCACGTGGAATGCCATGAAGAGCTTCATTCCTGGGGTGGACCTGTTCGTCAGGCTGATGGGGTCCAAACAGTGGAGACAGCTTCGGAATGACTGCAACGATATGGACATCACAGCTCGTGACGCGCTTGAGAGGTGGAAGAAAAACAATAAGAAGGTCAGTCCTGAGCAGCAAGGCAACGAGACCGAGGGACCCAAGCTTCATCGAGAGAAGGACGTGCTATCTATGCTGCAGTCCATGAACTCTGCCAAAGCCCCGGCGGTGCCTACTGAGGACATTCCTGCCTACATGGTCGAGATGCTCGCTGCAGGATCCTCCACAACCTCCCATACCGCGGCGTTTGCTTGCTGGTTGCTGACGCGTGACACGGCGGCGCAAAGGAGGCTTCGGGGCGAACTTTTCGACAGATTTCCGGATGCCAGCAACATCGACATCACGCAGGCGATGGAGCTGCCGTTCCTGGATGGCGTCATACGTGAGACCATGCGCATGTATCCCATGATTCCTGGCCCGCTAGAGCGGCATCTGGGGAAGCCCATTGAAGTGGACGGTTTGGTCGTTCGTCCCGGCGTCGTTGCGTCAACCGGTGCTTACAATCAGGGCAGGCTCGAGCATGTCTATCCAAGGTGCGACTCGTGGATTCCAGAGCGCTGGATACAGGATAATGAGAGTATGCGTCTCAACTGGACACCATTTGGACATGGTTGCAGGTCCTGTCCGGGATCAAATCTGGCCATGACTGAGTTGAAGTATATGATCGCGAAGATATTTAGATTCTATAAGGTCGTGGTGCCTCCGGGGTGCGAGAACGAAAAGTTAGAGCTAGCAGACGTATTTGCGGCTGGCTCAAAGACTGGCCATGTATGGTTGAAGTTTGTGGAGGCGTCCGATGCCCAGAACTTGTAAACACATTGGGTGTCGGAGAGCCAGCTAGACAAATTAATGGTTTTTTAACCTTATCTCTATAGTTAAGTCATAGGTAGGTACATGTCAGCGCTTAGTCCCGCTATGGATGTTTCAGCACCTTAGATTGCAAACAAATCAATTGTGTTCCAAAAGCCTAGTTACTTTGGTATCTGAGTTTCAAATTGTTGTGCCTGGCAGAGGAAATTCTTTTGTCGTAAGCATTCGTGTCGCGTCCACAAATGTCGACCAACCAGCAGGATTGAGGCTTCGACAGAGATCGATGATGTGTTGCAAAACAGTCTGGAGACTCGGGCACTCCTCTTGCTCATCTTCAGCATCGGTGTCCCTTGAGTGCGGGTCCATGCCGAATCTCAGTCCCATCATACGCCCAGGAGGCTCGTTCGAAGTCCTTGAGCAGCTGAAGTACGCCCACAGAAGCGCGGAGGCATGATGTAGGCCGATGAAAGCAAGGAGGTTTACCTTGCACCGCTTTTCAATTGGTACACGTGCTTCCCTTGCCAGGAGCGAGCAGAGTGAGTCGACTCGGCGGATTGCCAGTCGCGCTTGGGGCGAGTTGGCCCACGCCATGACCGTCAATACCTGAGTCTGGTCTGGTGCCTGCTTTGTGTTGGCCTGATATTGAAGTTGATGGACGACTTCGATTGGAGCGAGGAGGCGCATGTACCCGATATGGTAAAGAATTAGGCTGCTGAGAACAAAGTTGCGGTCCTGGTCAGTCCGAGAGAAACTTTTGACGGCCTGAAGAGCCCGTTCCCATTTCAGCAGAGCCGATTTCAACCTGTCGCATTCGGTGATAAGATCTAACATCTGTCTCGTGACGACGTCAAGTGAACTGGTCTCGGGTGCCGCAGAGCCGTGCTTCCGCTTCCTTGAATCCTTACTCCGGTCGGAGGGACTGTCCCAAAACTCTGCGAAGTTCTGGTGCCCTGTGAGTCGTTCCAGTAGGTTATCGTCGTGCGAGAAGCGCCAAAGATGCTCTTGCAGGCCGAACAATGATAGTTCATGAGCCAGAGGCTCTAATGGCGGTAGCAATTCATCTCTATCAACTAATATTCGATGGATGTCGGAAGCTATAATATGCTTGCTAGGAGTTCGATCGTGCTCGATGATATCGAGCGCTTGTCGAGCCCGCATCTTTGGACTTGCCCATGCAACTTCGCAGTATGGAAATTCGATGTCGATTTCGTCAAGAGAAATGAGAGGCCGGGTGTTTAGAAGTATGCTAAGGAAAGCATCTCCACGAAAGATTCCGAAGGCCAGCCATCTCCGAGCTTGCCCATCGAGCCACAGGCTGAGGAGCTCGTCATCTGAGTGGCTCTCGCGTCGTGCCAGCATGAATTGCGTGTTACGTTTACGACAGTACGATCCCGAGAAAAGGTTCATCTTCCGTGCTTGAGATATCAATAACATACCCAGATGCTGCGCGTACGTGAACGCCTTGGTTTGCCCAAAATAAAGCGTTGTCACCTGCATCAGGAGCCGAGACTGCGCGAGCCATAGGAAATCACTACCGTCGGCATCGTCGAGGCAAAGTTCGACGGGATTGACCAAGCGTTTGCAAAGGCTCTTGTGCAGCATAGTTCCAAAATCGTTGAAGGAGGTGTCACCATACATCGCGCCAATGCTCACGATGGTTAGGTACAGGTAGGGGTGAAGATGCGAGGGATCTCGACTCTGGCGACTGATCAAAGGCCAAAGGCGATAGAAATGGTCGAAATACAGCTTTTCGCACTCCCGGAAGACATTGGGCGGGTCACACGAGTCAGGATGGAAACGTGCAATCATGGCAAATGTCGAGGCAATCACCGGCGACATTGAGCTCCAAAAGGCTATTCGGCGTTGACCCGATGCTGCATGTCCCTCCTGGCCTGAAAACGCCAACATTTGGTCGATTTTCTGGTATCGCACCGACTGCGTTTCTTCTACTGGTGTACTAAGTCCGGTTGGTATCGGAGCGGCAGCTGACTGGTGGACGTGTTCGTTGTTGAGACTTGATCCTAGATTCTCTTCAAAAGAAGTTATCAGCATCTCTCCACCTGGTTGGCATTCCTGCATGTATGCACCCTCTGCAAGAACCTTCGGCTCGGCAATGATGTCAGGAAATAGGTTTGTCATGGCGAACCCTTCCGGTCGCGGATCACAGGGGAGAAATGCTTTCTCGTGCAGCCAGGGCCAGGACCAAATGTCCATGTTGATTGTTGGATCTATGAGTGCGACCGAAGGATCGTGTACATCGACTGAAGTGCTTTGGATGTGGTCTTCATTCCAGCCTGCTATCAGCGAGTCCAGAGAGTAGGCTGCTCGAGAGCTTGGTGTTGGGTGTGACTCTACTCCAACCATCGGAGAGACGACAGACTCATCAGTGGGCGGCTCGCCCATACTTCCCGGTGGCAGCAACAATGGGACGGCAGGAGGGTCTTCCACAAGTGCCATTGAGGTCAGGGATTGGGAGCGCCCGGATAGCGCCGTGGCCTTCTGTGACGATGCCGTTTCGGAGGATGCAGACGTGTTTGGCCGTGGAACTGGTCGACTTATACGGCGTGTCGTCGAAGCTGTGGATGTGGTTTGGTCGAATGTGCAAGGCTTTTCCTGCTTCTTGCAGTGCTCACAGGGGCTTTGACCGTTGCATTTAACCTTTGAATCGCGGCATCGATTGCAAGCAGTGTGACACCTCTTACGTATTCGCTTGACAAGTTGCTCGGAGCCCCGCGAGCCACCAGGGTGACGGCCGGTCCCGTGGCCGTCATGGAGCTTCAAGTGTCGTGCCAGAACGTCGTGGCGAGAGAAGGCCACATGGCAAGTCGGGCAGACGTAGTCCATACCGCCGGTGTGGTTCTGCGCATGGCGTTTGAGGGAGGCGGCGCTTGCGAATTGCTTACTACACTCGGTGCAGATGAACCCGGTGCGTCGAGGGTCGCCATCTTCGTCCATGCTGTGGGCTGCCGATGCGACGTGAGGTGCTGTGCGCCGTGGTGACGGGCGGTGTGGCGTGGTGTGGTGCGGTGTGGTGTGAGCCGCTTGTATAGCCCTCGTCCTCGCAGCACAGCATCAAAAGGAAGTGGAGAGACGGGCGAGCGTGCGGGGGACGGACGTCGTCGTTCACGTTTATAACTGGCAACGGATCGCCACGCCTGGGGCCTCGACCAGTCAAGTACGTCCGTTGGGCCCACTTGCCCCGTTCGGCCCGAGTGAATCACGAGTCGAGTGAACGGAGCTGCGCATCGTCGACGTCGTCAGGGTACGCTACATCTTCCTCTTCTTCTTCTCCAACGTCATATGCCGTTTGCTTGGGTACTCTCTGCACCTTGTCTGCCGCAGAGTTGCGGATTCGCCCGTCAAAGCATCTCAAGACAATCGATTGCACGGCCATCTAATGCTACTCTACTCGTACACGATCCGATTCGTGAGGCGGCCAATGCCTTCAATCTCCACATCTACACGGTCGCCGCTCTTCAGGAATGTCGGTGGCTTCATGAACAAACCTACCCCGCCCGGCGTTCCAGTCATGATCAAAGACCCCTTCTTCAGTGTCTGGCCCTGGCTGCAGAACGCAATCAGCTGGCGGACTCCAAAGCACAGGTCAGATGTGCTGCCCTCCTGCCGCACCTCTCCGTTTACTATCGTCCTCAAGCCCTGCTTCCCTGCGTCGTGTAGCAACTTGGTTGATACCAGCACCGGGCCCAGCGGAGCATATTTGTCGAACGATTTGCTGAAACTCCACTGCGGAACCGGCCCTGCCTTCGTAGGAAGCCGTTGCCAGTCTCTGGCAGACACGTCGTTCCCAACGGTGTACCCAGCCACGTAATCCAGCGCATCCTCCTCGCTGATGTTCTTTCCATCCTTGCCAATCACTATCACAAGCTCCCCTTCGTAGTCGCAGCATTCTTGAGCGATCTTTGGGATGGGAATGGCCTCGCCCCAGTCAGCTACAGACTGAGCAGGCTTGGTGAAGAGCGTGGGAACAGTCGGCAGCGGACGGCCGGTTTCGAGGACTGCGAGACACTGTTTAGCCTTGATCACAATACACAGGCGAGGTCGAACCTACTGTGCGTCTTGTAGTTCAAGCCTATGCACCGGATGATCGAAACATCGCTCTCAGCAAGAGGACCAAGGAGATTCCCCACGACCTCTGTACGTCCTGTGTCTGCAAGTTTGACGAAATCGTCGCCTTCGAGGACCCTTACTTTTAGCTCGCCTTTCTCAACCAATGCCGCAATATCCTCGTTTCCTGATTCGAGGATTGGTTGTCCATGGCGGATCTGGCTCTCGTCATCAATAGGCACGTATCGAATTAAACGATCCCAAGTCGTGGTGGAAGAAGGCATTTTTGAAATTTGGTTAATCTGAGCTTGTTGGGAGTTGTCGTGTCTAGGTTACGGTTCAGCAAAACAACATAAGTAACAAAGAGTCCTCACGAGGGCCTGTGCCGCCCTTTTGTCCATAGCTGATAACAATAACACTCCCTCGGATGATCGGCAGCTTTGCGTTGCTGACAATTGGACCAAAAAATATGAGGTGGTCCAGCTTGCCACTTTATCCGTAAGGGTGGAGGAACAGCCACCATTTCCGAAACCTGTTTATCTCCGATCCCACAAGTCGAACTCGCGGAGAACTTGCGTCTTTGCGCTCGATGGAATTTTTCCGCACGTCTGTCGCGACAGCTTACTCGACCGACGTGAGCTTGGGCACAGGGGTTATTCTAAGTATAACAGTGGACAAAGCTCAGTTGTGGTCGAAGCCAGAACCGAATGCTCCATTATTCACTCCTCACACATCGTTTGTCTTTTGCGCCAATTCACAAGATGCCTATCCGAAAAAATGATACACGTATTCGCCTAGTAACAACAGCCTTCGTCGTCTACTACCACGCCAACTTGGACAAAGCACGCGAGTTCTATGCAGACTTTGGCATGGACGTTGCGGACGAGCGAGATGACGAGATCTTCTTGGCGGGATACGGTTCCGAGCCGTTCATATATGTTGCGAAGAGGGCTTTAGATGGTCAAAGCAAATTCGGAGGCGCTGCGTACGAGGTGGAATCTAAGGCAGAGCTTGAACGAGCGTCGAAATTGCCATCCGCATCGACTGGAATTGAGGCGTTAGACGGTCCCGGCGGAGGGGAGCTCGTAACCCTGACGGATCCTGTTGGCAACAAGGTCTTTCTTGTTTACGGACAGACCAAGAAAGAACCGAGCCTGCCTGATCGTCTCGAAAAGCTCACCGTTAATTACGAAGTGGATAAGCCGCGAAAAGGTAGATTCCACAGGTTCGACAGAGGCCCCGTGCGCGTGCACCGATGGGGACACTACGGTGTCACCTATCCAACTGGCAAATACCAGGAAATGTACGACTGGTACACGCAGACTTTGGCTCTGGCGCCGTCTGATATCGTTTACAAGGACGACAAGCCCATCACGTGCTTCTTTCATATCGACAGAGGCTTGGAGTTCACCGACCACCACGCTTTCTTTTTCAAGATGACGAAGCCGGGGGAGGAGCCTCACGTTGCGCATGCGGCTTTCGAAGTCCACGACTTCGATACCCAACAACTCGGCCACCAGTATTTGACGAAGAAGGGCTGGGATCTCTGCTGGGGGGTTGGCCGCGTAAGTGGGAGCTGGATCTTGTGTGACTGACACTCGTGGTCGCATGATGGAAGAATCTCACTAACAACAATGTAGCATGTCTTGGGCAGTCAAGTGTTTGACTACTGGTTTGACTCCAGCAAGTTCATAGTGGTTAGCACGATCGTTGTACAGTTCTCAGGTCTTACGTGGCTAACTTGCGCAGGAACACTACGCCGATGGAGACATTGTAAACTCGGAAACAGAAGTATCGCATCTACCTTCGGGTCCTGACGCTCTTGCTATATGGGGTCCTCCAGTTCCAACAGTTTTCTGATTTTGTATAAAGGCCCACGTGGATTTTGACAATGACTATTATACTCGTAAACAGACAGACAGATGTTAGAACCGAAGAGGGTTAGTGCAATCATTTTTCAATATAAACATTACCGCGAACAGCCACCGTATATGATCAACGCGATGTGAAATGTAGGGAGAGCAAGTCTGCAGTCCATACGTCCCCAAGAACCCCTGCAATGAAAATCGAGGCTCGGGTAGTTGCCCTCGACAGTATTGATCCAAGACATCCCAATTGCTACGGAGTCCGCGGCGCTCGAGCGCTTTGATGGTTCAGCTATGAATATCAGCCACTTTACCCGATCAACGATGATGGAGAGACTGTGTATGAGCCAAGCTCCGAAAACGCCAACATCCACCTGGTCCGCATATGGCCCTGTCTGGAACCCAGTGAAACCACGTCGCCGAGGGACCGGCTGCCTTTTGCCCATGCAAAGTTTCCACACGGAAGCCGCAAAATGCTTCCTATGCCGGTTCATGCGTGTGCCAGATATTCTGCAGGATACCGGGGCCCCGTGGGGAGCGTATCAATCTGGCAAGCATGCGTTTGGTCGACCACCTTAACCGGGTCCATGGCGCTGACATGATTTCGTATTGCTCCCCATCATCCCATTCCCCTGGATCTATAAAGCATGTATGCGAGGCCTATTTTGAACATGAGTCTGATATATTGACAAACTATCACCGTTACACTTCTTACAACCATCAGAATCATGTCAAAGCAGGACGTTGAGCACTTAGATTATGTCGAGAATTCCAAAGTCAGTCTAAAGTTACATATCCTCCGGCGCTCCCACCTTTCCGAATGCTAAAAAGCACGCAACTAGGAGAACGAATCCAACGACGACTCGGAATCTTGGTCCAGAAAGAAGATGGAGAAGCAACTTGTGTGGAAACAGGATCTAAGAATCATCCCAGTTTGTGTTGGCATCTATCTGCTTTGCTACCTCGATAGGTCGAATATTGGTGAGCTGAACCCAGGACACTATGAACACTGCTTGAATCTGACATGTCATGTAACAGGCAATGCTAGAACACTCAATGCAAACACCAAGCACGACCTGTTGTCTACGCTGGGAATGACACAACATCAGTTCTTGTGAGGCCACTGAACAATCAATCGTGATGGTTTTCGTGCTGACATGATCCCAGGATTTCCCTCATGACCTTCCTAGTCGCGTACGCCGTTTTCGAAGCACCATCGAATATTCTACTGAAAAAGACTTCTCCGAGTGCGTGGATCGGATTTCTCATGCTAGGTTGGGGAACAATGACCATTGCTATGGGAGCGTCGCGGAACTTTGCAACTATCGCCACTCTACGCTTCTTTCTAGGCGTTTTCGAAGCTGGTACGTGCAACCGCCATGGCCTCGTGGATGATCGACTCGACTTCTTCAAGACATTAACACAGATGCAGGTCTCTTCCCAGGTCTCGTATTCTATGTCACGTTTTGGTACAAGAGAGAAGAACGATCGACACGAATCGCAATATTCTTTGCGTCTGCTACACTGGCTGGTGCTTTCGGCGGAGCACTTGCGTATGGAATTGGACACATGAACCAGGTTGGCGGGCTTCCGGGATGGCGCTGGCTGTTCTATCTCGAAGGAATACCTAGCATCGTCTGCGCCGTCCTCGTGTTCTTCTTCATGCCCAACTATCCATCGACGGCGAAATGGCTCTCGGCAGAAGAGAAGGAGCTGGCTAGGGAAAGAATCGAAGGGGAACTTGCGGCGAGGAGCGAGGACGATAGTACATGGAAGTTGCTTATGACAACCCTCACTGAATGGCGCTTGTATGTACATTACCTGGCAAGTGTCGCGAGTCAACCGAACTTGTTTCGCCCTACTAACAGGTTAGATCTTCTTCATGGCGGCCCCTCCATTTTCGTCCTTGTCTTTGTTCACACCCAGCATCACGGCGGGTCTGGGTTTCAGCAACTTACAGGCGCAACTGATGACAGTCCCACCATACGCCGCAGCATGTGAGTGATGTGCATTGCCGAAAACTCATCAGAAGCAAAGCTGATAACTTCAACCTTATAGACGTCGTGATGATTGTCGCGGCCGTAGTTGCTGATCGCTACAACATGAGAGGGATCGTCGCTTCTGCGTCAGCCATGCTCGGTGCAATAGGATACATCGCATCTGCCACACTACCACCTACGGCGTATAATGTAAGTTCCTTCGAACAATGCATCCTTACGGACGAAGTGATAAGTCATACTCATCCACATATACCACAGGGACGATACGGCTGCCTCATCATTGCCGCTTGCGGCACGTTCGCCTGCGTTGCACCGCTTCTCGGATGGCTCTCCAGCAACATCTTCTCCCCAGGGGTTGCCGGCATTGCCATCGCTCTGAATGTGTCCTTCGGTGCTCCCGGTCAGATCACAGGTGTGTGGATCTACAAGGTCAATGAAGCCAAGATGGGGTTCCCAACAGGACACTGGACAAACGCCGGATGCTTGATTGCTCTGGCTGTCATGTCAATGGGTTTGATGTTGTATTACCGGCACCTCAACTCAAAGATACTGAAGCAGAATTATGGAAGATCCAGACTCTATATGCTATGATTCGATAAAGGTCTCGCAAGGGTGGCTGAAGTCGCGTATGGGAGAAAGGTTCGATGGATTTCGAATTCTTCTGCCTCAAAGCATAACGGTTCCAACAATAATACCTGCGTACAAGACAAGTCGATAATCGCCAGCCCTGACCTAGGCCCACGTAGTACGTGTTCCTGAATCACTAGAATTTTAGAGAAGCAAAGACCTGCTGTGGACCGACCAACACCTCGTTCTTGATACCCAGGTCGGCCTTAGTTATGTATTCTTCGCTACTCCACCCCTTCTCTCTGGCCCAAGCCCAGAATTGCATCATGACGCTTATCTCTTCAGCCCAGCCGGGCCATATGGAAAAGAAAGTCTTCTCATCAGTCTGGACGTATTGCGCCGTTGTGCCCTGTGCCGTCGCCCATGCTTGGAGGAATTCATCCGCGGTCATCTCGGTGAACTCTGCGAGAACATATCTACCATTCAACGTTTGTTTGGGGTGGGCAAGTATTTCCCGAACAAAGATGCCGACGTTGACACTGGCGTCCCCAATGGTCTTGATTGGCGTATCCGGTGGGGTGTCCTGTATTTGGATGTACCTTCCAGCTGAAGGTACGTAGCATGGAGTGAACATAGGAAAGGTCAAGTTTGATGCGTAAAATCCTACCCACAAGAACGTGGTTTTCTCGAGCAGAGCAAGATCTGATTTGATGTATCGATCAACTTGGTTCTTTCCATCAAAATGAGGAACGATGAATTTGCCGTTGCTGATCTTGCGTCCGTCAGGAAGGGTGGACCAAATGAAATGTTCCAGCGTTTCAGTCGCGGCTGCTGCTTTGGCTATGTTGATACCCTGCGTGACCTCTAACTCCACAGCTTTCTCCGGGCCGTACCTTGCAAAATCTTCGAAGAAACCCGTGACTCCATATATCGCCGACGAGCCTTTGAAAGCCTTGATGAGAGAATCTAGATCATTCAGGTCGGCTTTAACAACCTCGGCGCCGATGTCTGCCAGTTTTTTTGCTTTCTCGCTTTCTGGGTGTCGACAGATCGCTCTGAGATCGTACTCGCTGCTGTCCAGTAGAGCATGAATGACAGACGAGCCCTGGACGCCGGTGGCACCGATGACAGAGATTAACTTCGGCATTATCGGCCTGTACAGGGCAAATATACGTGTAGAATAGAACAAGAAGTGGGCAATCTGAGACAATAGAATCGATTATGAGTCGAAAATGTAGGACAGCAGAGAATTGACTTCCGGGAGAGCCTCGCGATTTAAGAATGAATCTGTGTGCGGCTGAGGATCCCCCTTCGAATGGCTTCTCAATTGGCTAGCGGTAGCTGCATCGCGACACTTTAGGTTAACGCAAGCGAGTTCAGGTACCACGGGCGTTATCTCGCAGGACGGCGCTGGCCTCGCATTGTTATTGGCTTCGACGACGATACAATGTGACTCTATGTACGATCCGGCCAGCGGTGGCTGCTGTTGCTGCCGTTGCTGCGGCCGCCGTGCCGCCGTAAGGAAATGTGTCACCATTGGCGGTATCATTTCTCCGATCCGAGGGACGGATCCCGCTCTAGCTGGCTTGAAGTAACGTTCTCCAAGAAAGCGTTTTGATGATAAGCGTGGTGGTGAGCCAGATCGAAAACAGGCACTGTGGAAGGCGGACATCTGGGAAGCAGAGCTGGCGTGGAGGTTCAAATTCGGAGACATAAAAAGTTGAAGCGGATTCGCTATCCTATATTTGTTAAGTTGTTTTGTAATCTCTCAACACCGGCCGTCTATAAACAATCTAAAAAAGCCTCG
>Ga0115843_1017_pt1 | contig 14748 bp, 17 predicted proteins | sample InSIn4SAF170_2_FD_83857 | JGI IMG/M metagenome (GOLD analysis project Ga0115843, IMG submission 83857) | reverse complement strand
TTCTATACTCATCCCTTAGAATATGAGTCGGTGTAGGTTTTCTTAGGAGGTCACGATATAAATGACGAAACGCCGACTTTCTCGACAATCTTGCCATCAGCAATTCACTTTCTTCCTCATCCTCGGCATCTTTTGGGTTGTTCATACAATGGTAGATCGATGCACTATTTCACACTCAGATACATTTCTATTGTGGTTCCAGACTTGTTATAAATGCGGAGGCCCGCCAGCTTCCGGGGTTCTAGATCAAAGTGATGACATTTTCCATGCTTCGTTTGTGCGGTTGCGCAAGAACGGCTGGATGCAATCGGATTTTCAAGAAAACGATGCGGTTTCTAATTTATCATGTTATCGCTTGAACGACTTTATCGCTTTGGCTTCCTTTTGTTAACTCTTCGAGAAAATGATTCGCCTTTGCCTGTGCTTACGGTGATGCGATGGTGCGAAGGAATCAACGGTTGGTTCTCGTCAACGCTTAATGATCCTTCTTCCCTGGTCAGCATTTTAATCGCACCCTCCTTCTTTGAAGTTGTAACCTTATCTATATTGTAAAATCTTCGGGCTGGGCTTTAATGCTTCAACAACAATGCAAGCTGCAATGGACTCTCAAGTCGGTAGATTGGGAAACAGAGTTCGCGTCGTAGAGTAGTTGAGAACTGTAGAGCGGCAAGAAAAAGTGCGACAGGCTAAACAAATCCACTGAACTATAGTAGACTTACGGCCAGTGTCAATGCAACAAATGATGTTTCATTGGAAAATCGAGCACTTGGTGAAGCACTAAAGATTCACGTCTTGCTTTACTCATATACATTCACTTAAGGATATACACAAGCATCGCACTGCTGGCACCTAAACGCAGTAATCCCACCACCGATATCCTGACCATTGTAATCATGCAAAGTATCAGTGCCAGGAGGAGTCAGCATCGCTACACCACCAGGAGGCGAGGAGCAATCATCCGAATCGGTCCAAACGCGACAAAGTAGACCCGAGCGCACGCTGAAGGTGCCTACGTTCTTGTAGCTATTTTGTGAGAAACACATACCGTTAGCTATTTTGCACCTTAGATCATCTCCGAGGGCCTTTGACAGCGTTTTGGGGGAGAGGGAAGAGGACATACAGAGGTGCTTGGAGCTTCTGGCATTCGGAAACTGGAATATCTGTTCCGAGCGTGAGGACCAGTGGGGTGCAGTTTTCAGATGCATGCTCGCCAGAGCAGAGGATTACATCGGGGCCGGATGCGCGCTGCGTGGGCGTTGCTGAGACGGTAGCGAGAAGGGCGGCTGCTAAGGCGGCGGGTTGGAACTTCATTTTGAATGGTTGGTAAGTACTGGTTGAGAGTGGAAATGTGGCTGTTGGATTGTAATTTTGTTGCTTTAATGGACGGCTTTTCCAGGTTTATATGCGACGAGGATAAGGAAGAAAGTGAATTGCTGATGGCAAGATTGTCGAGAAAGTCGGCGTTTCGTCATTTATATCGTGACCTCCTAAGAAAACCTACACCGACTCATATTCTAAGGGATGAGTATAGAAACAAACCTCTCGTCCAATGAATGGTCTTGTTCTCCAACCACAAATGAGCAACGTCATGCATCCATGTTTACACCTCTCCAAGGTCCACAAACCCAACACCAGAACGTCAATCTCTTGCCTGTATAGCACGCCAGTTTGACTAAACCATGACCAACATCCCCCAGAATATTTTCCCTCTACGGAAGAACAAGGTACGAAAAAGCCTAAATGCGTGCCACCTGTAACGCCCCGCCTAGCGTCCCTCCTTTCGTGTATCGGAAAAACGGCAGAGGCGACGGCAACGCCCTGCATTGCAGGACCCGTGGATGGGGCGAACCCGCGCCCGGCGAATGAGGGGAAGTTGAAGTGCTGGGGATCCATGGCTGTGGTTTGTCATCTTGCCTGTTTTGAAAGTGAATATTGACTAGATAACACGCTGCGTCATGCAATGCGAGCAAGAACACGAGGTCAAACGCTGTCCATGTGATACGGTATGCTTTCGTGAATTTTAGTAGGCTACATCAGGGTTGATAGCTAGGGGCGGTAGTAATGTGGACACATGACGTCCCCTTTGTGAAATCTGTTGAGTCTTCTAGGTTTCTGATTCAGGGTACTCTTCGTGACAAATTCTATACGACCGATGTTGTTAGTAATAGTTCAAGGTGTATGGTGATTTTGCCTTCAAATTTTCGACCTCCTGAGGTTGACAGGTGATATCACAACTCCCTAGTCAGTGTACGTAGTCAACAGCGGCTACACATTCGTGAACGGGATGTTTGAGCATCGGATTAACGTAAATGCAAACTTTCCATGATTCATATACAAATGGCGACCAATGCTCCGCCAGGCTTTGTGTGATGGCTCAAATGAACGAAAATATTCAACCATCCGGTCAGGATCCTTTTGTATTATGCTCTGTCTATAATGGGTCACGCCGTTGATGGGCATCTCGAATCGATCCTTTAACTTTAGTGAGTGTTTTTCAGGTACAGTTTCAAGTCCACTCGCTCCACCGCAACCCTGCGCCATACTTTCCCTTCTTCTGCGACTCGAACTGTGGCCCCTCGGCGTCGATCAGGTATCCCTCTTCACACCTTGAAAATTCCACTCTTGGCTGGCTTCCGTACAGCTCGTCATATTTTGGATGGAGTGCATCCTTCAAATCTTGCACGTTGTCTGCTTCGTCTAGGTGCAGTTCCTTCCACGGCTCGATGCAGGTCGATCCTTTGCAAGACTTCAACACGAGTAGGAGGGAGTCGAGGCGTTGGATGACTGTGTATATGTCGCGTCCAAGGAGATTCTGAGCTTTGCGAGATGGGTTCGCGTCAGGTTTGGGATATAGATTTGAAAGTTGATATGGGTCATCCTGAATATCGGCGTCAGCAGAGTTGTGCCTAGGTTGGTGCACAATTATCGTTCGGAGCATGGCTGACCTCAAGATTATACAGCTCATGTTCGTTGGTACACCACACGGTATACAGGAGGTTATACCCTTCGCCGATGATCCGAATTGCTTTGTAGGTATTGTTGCGGATAACAAACACGCCATTGTCTGATCAGAGTGCAGTTTCGTCAGAATTGCATTGTGATAACATGACATTCGAGGAGAATTGACTTACCAAAGCCGTCTGATTCACCTTCAGCGATGGCGATGCCCCAGTACTCGACACCAACATGCTCGTGCCTGATTTGAGGATATGTGCTCTTAGAGTTGTACAGTGGGATGGGAGTTCCATCGAAATCGTCTCTCAGCTCTAATCCTGCAATTTGGAAGAATGTAGGTGCAAGATCGATATGCGTCGTCACTGCGTCCTCGACATGGCCCTCAGGGATCCCCGGACCTCGTATGTATAGTGGAATGCGGATATCTTCCTCGAAGGCACACTCTTTCCCAGGAGGCAAGCGATGCTGTCCGATGTGAAATCCATTATCGGAAGAATACACGATATACGTGTCATCTAGTAGGCCAGCATCGTCCAGACGGTTGACGATAGATTCGACGAGTTCGTCGACAGATTGCAATGCTCGGAGCCTTTGGCGGTAGTAATGATCGAAGTATTCGATCGTGGAAGCGTTTCGCTGCGGTAACCGGGAGATCCAATTGACAGCGCTTGGCGCATCTGCATTGAAGTGTGGAGTTCTTGGAAGCTTAACGCCGTCAAAAAGGTGTTTGTGGCGCTCAGCGGGAATTGGCTCTTGCATCCTCGGAACTGCATTTCTGTTGATGTCTATGTTGGAGTGAGGCGAGACAGGTGCGACCGTTAGGAAAAACGGTTTGTCGGAGTTGATCGCGTCGTCAAGAAATCCTAATGCCTTCTCGGCTATCACATCTGCTGTGTGGTGGCCTTCATAGCTGGTTGGAGGATCGTGATTTCGCTGGTAAGTCGAGTTGAGGTAGGAATAAGTAAACGGATCGAGCAAGAAGTCCGAACCAGTAAACCCTTTTAGGTGAGGCGAGTCGTAATTGTTCACAGTGTGCGAATTGAACATCTTGCCCGTGTAGAAGGTGTTGTACCCAGCGTTTTGCAGCCACAACGGCAAGTAAGCGTCATTGAAGCCGCGCTCGATGAATTTGGGGAAGCCTCCTACACAGGTTCTTTTCGTTTAGCAATGCATTGCATAAAAGTCACAGATGCCTGGGATCGGACTTACCATACGGAGGACTGACGTCGGTCACATTAGTGTTGTGCGGCTGTTTGCCAGTCCACAACGCGACGCGCGACGGACAACAGATTGCAGTAGTTGTGAAGTGGTTCTTGTAGAAGGTTCCTTTCTTTCCAATATGTTTCTGAAGCAAAGGCATGTACTCCAGAGAGTCTAATTGCAAGTCTTGATCGTCTGTCAGGATGAAGACAATGTTCTTCGGTGCGTCCACTGCAGGGAGCGGGGCGGCTGCGTCCTGAATTGGAATTTGGGGAACCAACCGGGGTCCAGCGAGGCCTTGGGATGCTGCAAGGCACCCTGACAGCAGGGTCGCATATCTGAGAAAGTTGGGCGCCATGCTTTGTGTACCTGACTGCGGTGGATGGAGAAACGGTGTCGAGTATATCTGCCCTCTGACGTGATCGCGACTCGAGATGGCGAGCTTTCTGAACGGTCACGTGCAGGACGAACAGCATTGAAAGCAACGCCGACATCGCAGGCTACTCAATGCTCACTGCAAATTCCTAGATTACGAACGGACACTCAGAAAGCATTGTTGTGGCCTGGAGATGATGTCGAGCACTGAGCGCTGGGGGTGTTGCATGGATCGTGCAGTTACGTCTGACAATCATTCGAGTGAGCAGCGTTGGCCTGACATGTTTCTATGCTCCCGAATCACAGCGACTTCTGCGTTGGAATATTAAACCCCATACTTTGCTGATGGTATCTCAGATAAGACAGAATTCATTGTCGGCAATGCCAAACCGGGACTGTTGTACTCATCGCCCTTCGTGTGCTTTCCATTCCGCCAGGACCATTGCACATTGCCACCGGCAGAACCAGGCCCTGCATGGTCACGTCGGAAGGCGTGTAGAGACTCTCGAATCTTATCAATCCTCGACGCTAAGATGCAGAAGAACCTCGAATCTTCACCTCCCCATCCAATGAACGCGGGCAAGCTGACGGCGATACATCCCAACCCCGCATGCGATGGACGGGTGTGGGGCAATCACGCAACCGTCAACCTCTCGCAGCTCCAGGCGGCCGACTACCGTATCGCTATGCTGCGGCCGATGAGACACGGAAGCGAGCGTTGTGACGTATCGGAGGGCGATGGCGATGCCGGGCGCATTATTTGAAGCCGTCGCCTGCCGCTTCTCAGCTCCGTTTCCTGGTGTTTCGTTTCCACTTCTTCGACATTAACCTCCAGTCGGCTTACATATCACGACAATGGCACCCTCCGCAGTATCAACCCCCACCACGCAGGCTCCCATCGTTCCAAAGTTCAAGGGTCCTACAGACTACAAGGATTCGAGCAGCGTGGCTTCGGGGCCAAAGTACTACGACGACGATGCAGAACGTAATGGCACCAACGGCTATCACAAAGCCAGATACCCAAACTACCTCCCTACGTGGGACTACTCGATAACGTCAGTGTCATCGTTCCTACAATTGACAGGGCGAACATCTTGCTGATCTAAGCATCACAGGTACCCTCCCATCGAGCCATTTGAGTATGTTGAACGCGGCAAAGATGCCGACCCATCCTTCCCAGATCTCCTTCCCCAGGGCTCCAAAGTCGACGACATGACTGGCAACATCGGCGCTGAAGTTCACGGCGTTCAATTGAGCAAGCTCAGCCAAGCAGGCAAAGATCAGCTCGCCTTGTTCGTCGCGCAGAAGCGTATCGTCGCCTTCCGTGATCAAGATTGGGCAGATCTTCCCATCTCCGAAGCAGAAGAGTTCTGTCGCTACTTCGGAAAGCTACACATTCATCCTACTTCTCCCTCGCCTGCAGGTCACCCTGAAGTGCATATCGTGCACCGTGCTGCGGGAGGTACCACGGAAGCGCTGTTCAGCGATCGACTGTCATCAGTTGCGTGGCACACCGACACGAGCTACGAGGTGCAGCCCCCAGGCATCACATTCTTGTACATGCTCGACGGCCCTGTTGCAGGTGGCGACACCATCTTCGCCGACCAGGTAGCAGCTTACAACCGTCTGAGTCCTGAGTTCAGAAAGCGTCTACACGGTCTCAAGGCGTATCACACCGCAGGCGACCAGGCGAAGATGTCCTCGGAGAATGGCGGCGTCGTGCGTCGTCCACCTGTTGACACCATCCACCCCGTCGTTCGCACGCATCCCGCGACAGGCGAGAAAGCGCTCTATGTGAACCCCCAGTTCACGCGCCGCATCGTTGGATACAAGAAAGAGGAATCCGATGCGCTTTTAAAATTCCTGTTCGATCATTCCGCGTACGGTTTGGACTTCCACGCCCGCGCAAAATGGGCGCCTGGTACTGTGGTGGTATGGGACAACAGGGTGTGCCAGCATACTGCAATTGTTGATTTCTTCAAGGGTGAGAGAAGGCACATTGCGAGGATCACGCCGCAGGCTGAGAGACCTTACGAAACTCCGTTCGAGGGATAAGTTTGTTGTTTTTGTTTTTGTAGCCGGTCGAATCTTTTTGGTCATCAAGCCAATGTAAATTGGAAGCATTATGCGCGAGTTTGAGAACCTACCCCATAACTTGAGTTCGTAATAGCAAGACACTTCAATGCAGCTATCCCACTTAGTCGAAATGAAGCAAAAGGTTCATTCACCTGTTTTTTCCAATAAATTGCGCTTGAGGGCGGTGCTCTGCATGCATGCGCCACCACCGAATCTGTCCACGTCCGGTCCCCCTTGCTGCCTGGTGACTGGGACGGGCAGCGCCACATTCAACTCGCACACTTCTCTTCCATCCACAACCTCCAAAACGACATCTTCTCTCCTTCCGATCTCTGCCTTCCATCTTCCTCTCAAACATAGTTCTCATGGAGCAAAATGGAACTCCTCAAACTTCCGTTGGAACTGATTTTGAATATCACAGATTATCTGTCAGACCGTTCGATAAACCGACTAGCGTCTACCTCCCGCCAGCTGCATACAGCGCTTCTCCCGCTATCTTACAAAGTCAACGCGAAGGAGAATTGCTGCTCAGCGCTACACTTTGGCATCATCGAGAATCGCATCTCTACGACGATCAAAGCACTAGAAAATGGCGCCGCGCTAGACAAGATATCGTTCGCAGGGCCAACGGCATTCACCTACACCGCCAGGTATGGAAGCCTAGAGATGCTACGCCTTCTATTATCGTATGATGAACACCAGCTCAACGAGATAGACGGAAATCTAGAAACAGCCTTGATGGTCGCGGTGTGCAGGGAGAACGTCGAGGTGGTCCGGTTCCTGGTTGCGCAATCTGGGGTCAACTGCAACTACACCGAGAGCGGCGTGAGCATCCTTCGCTGCGCAGTCAGATCCGGGAACCTCGAGATAGTCGGGCTCCTTCTTGATAGTCCTGATACAGACGTCGCAACTGCCGGATGGGACAGTTTTGGGCCGTTGGGCGGAGCAGCGTTCCTTGGCCAGCTGGAAGTGATGAAGCTCATGATGCAGAAGCGACCTCACCTCGATCTGCACGCCCCAGATAAACGCACAAAGTACGTCTTGCATCAAGCAGTGCAAGGCGAAAGAGAAGAGGTCGTTCGATAGCTTCTGGAAGAACAGCGCGTCAACCCGAACTGCCTCGATCGTTCGGAGACGCCACTGCTGCTTGCCGCAGGATCCAGTTCTAAGTCGTGTATCCTCGCACTGCTCGAGAATGGAGCAGATATGGAGGCGCGAGGCGTTGTCAGAGAGACGCCTTTGTTGGTGGCTGCAAGGTACGGCAGAACCTCCATCGTGCGCATGCTGCTCCATCACGGTGCCGATCCCAACGCAAAGGATAGCTTTGGAGACACAGTGTTGATGGTCTGCCTCCGGGAGCGGAGACCGGAAACCGCCTGCGAGCTCATTGAGTATCTGAATCCACCCATAACGGTGGACGTCAACACCCAAAACTCATCGGGGAGCACTCCTCTCCATTGGGCAGTGGATTCAGGCTACCTCGAAGTCGTCCAGTGCCTTTTGAAACGAGAAGACATTGACATGAACATATGCAATAACCGGGGCCAATCACCATTTTACAGGGCATTCACCATGATCGGCTCAAGTAGGGAAATAGTACGACTTTTCGCAGAGCATGAGAAGACAGATACCATGGCAGATGCCACTGTTCAAGAATCTTTCTGTCCTCTGGTTCTAGCTCTCGACAATGGATGGACCCACGTCGCTCGAGCATTACTTGCAAAAGACGTCAGACACGCCGACGAGGTAGACAAATCAAGAATCACCCCACTGATCGCCGCCAGTGGGCACGAGGACTTAGCATTGGTGACCGAGCTGCTCAAACTTAAGCATCTCGACGTAAATGCAAGGACCGAAACAGATCGGAGCAGTCTCTCGATAGCCGCCGACATGGGATACAAAGAAATAATGATGGCTTTGCTGAAACGAAGCGAGATCGATATACAGACGCCGGATCCAGATGGAAGCACGCCGTTGCAATGGGCGCTGGACCACAAGTTTCGTGCTGCGACCAAGATATTGTTGGAAAGGGGAGCTTTTCATTGGCGGAAAGATGTGTTCGTCACGCGGGAGATGGTAGAGGCCGCGGAGAGAGGGGAGCCCGGATCGTTTGAAGGAATGGTAGCACGGCCCAAGAATGCGGGAGGTAGCTTTCGTGGCAGCAGGGTGGCCGCGAGAATCGCGAAGTACGTGGGCAACCTTGGCAAGAAGGACTCGTGAGGGTGATCTTTCGAGGATCATGGGATACTTTTGAAGCATGGTGTGGCATCACTGGGTTAGCAGCACTTGTGTACAGTACGATACCAGTTTGAAAAACAGATATCCCTTGAATTCCGCAAACTTTTCACTTATGTATGATTCAACGCGATACGGCCCTCCATGATGTCTTCAATACTTTCACGATATTTGCAAACGCGCTTGGAATTCCTAAGCTTGAAGATAACGGGCGATATACGAGCAGTGCTGTACACTGATGGAAAAAAGCGAGCATTGGATTTCCGCAACAATTAGAGTTGCTACAGGAGTCTGTCGGCCTCAAACCAATGGTTATGTCAAAAGCTGTACACAGGGGAAAAGGCAAGCGATTGGCTAGAAGTGTTTGTTCCATGTTGCTTTTGTCGTCCTCAATTCCACGACTGACTTCACTGTCATTTCAATATCTGGCATGAAGAGGCCCGACTGTTCTCTGATATACGCAGCCCAATTACGCAAGGAACCCGGGGCGATGTTGATCCGCCGGTGGTGCAGCCACCTTTCCAGGCTCCCAGCCCTCAACACAACTTCATTCAGCACCGACCGACAACAGTTCACCGTCTCGTCATGGCGTCCGAAGAGAAGACCAAGATTACCGTAGAAACAGCGTTGGTCTCTTGATCCAATCTGGCGCAGACTGATGCCCTTGAAACCGATCATGACCTAACATCGCAACAGGAAACTCGCCTCTACGCCAGCGCCAGCGAAGCGCGATGGCCTCGTATCAACCCTCCAACTATTTCTGACGCTCTACCTATGGACTCTCCTTTCCGTATGACTCTCTCAATTATCTATTCGTTGACCGTGTCTCCGCTGATGAGCGATCCCTTCGCCGTAGCTCGATAATTGGAAGGCAGCAGTCAATTGCCCCTGGCGTCCCCACACAGCAGACGGCGTCCGCCAACGACCAGCAGGCTCCATCAACAGAAACGACAGCAACGCTCATGACCAGCCGAGGCGACCTCGACGAGTTGGTCGCGTCGAGGACGTCGGCGGTGGAGACTCCGCTACGCTTGGGTATTGGCGCCCTGGCGGGTGCTGTGGAAGTTCGTGCGGATGATGCGAGGATGACTGGAGTCTGACAGGGGGTGGCTCATCAGCATGTACAACGTATTTCTTAGTTTTGCCCTTCTGCCATCCACGCGTTTTTGATAGAGGTGCGAGAGATTGGGGGTGATATAAAAGGGTAGCCAGTCGTACTGCTCGCCGCGCACAGGAACCAATTACATCATGGCAGCTATTTCCTCGTCGCAGGTGGGGCTGAATGTGCGAGTGAGGGGTTTTTCGCCTTCGCCGTTTGCCCGATGCCTTTCGATTGTCCCATTAACTTCTTCTTCATCCGTATCGCCTGACGTGAATAATTTCGACTTTCTCCCGTTACACAAAACCCTCTCTCTCCAGTTACTTCTCCTTCCACTTTGATCAAATCCACAACCCTACCAACAAGAAAGATGTCGTCAGGATTCCCCACCACCGTCCCAGCATTCACCGTCCGCGTCAATATCGACCCGGCCCTACCGGTCGGCAGCGCCTCGCGCGGTACGCCTCTGGCAATCGTGCCCATGACTTCTGGCACCGTCATCTCTGAGCCTGGCTTCGAGCCGCAGATTGACGCCGAGCTGTTCGGCACTGGATACGACTACATCCGCACCGACGCGAGTGGAGAGTTTATGAGATTGGATGTTAGGAGTCAGGTCCGGTACGTGTTTTGTCTGAATCTAGAAGGCCTTCTTTTTGATGGGCTTTGCATATGGTTCCATTGTTGCTGACGCTATGTGTTTTGGTGGTGGTTGTAGGACTAAATCTGGCACGGTACGTTTGAATGCTTGAGATGTTTGTTGGATAAGTGGTTATGATGTGATGTGCTTACGATTAGAAAGCTCCTTGCTATGTATTACAAGGGACCCTTACGTCTCAGTGACGGCGTCAAAGCACTGTTCGCAGGTGACGCGGACGCTAGAACTACCGACTACGGCGATTCCTGTAAGCAGAGCAGCGTGCCTTCTTCCCGCCGTTCCACTAAACATTTGCTAACTGAGAGAACCCACAGTCGTGACATTTGAGTTTGAGGTAAACTGCACTTTGAGTATCTCTTTTCGAGGGTTGATTGGCACTGACTTTGCGTGTAGACTGGTTCGACGGAGTATAAGCCGTTGGAGACGATGACTTTTGTGGCTGCCGGCCATTTCGTCAAGGAGCCGGGACAAGAAGGCCTTATCGTCGAGTACAAGGTTAGTAGGGTCATCAAGGGTTAAAGAGCTGAGGATTCGACTTGTTTGTTCGAACGAAAGACAGAATTTATGGGCTTGGAAACAAAGATTGCAGCGCAACACCATTGAATCGGTTGAATGGAACATTCACTGGCGTCACGTATCATCGTGACACTAGTTCCCTTTGAATAACAGTCCCAAACCGTCTATTATCCAATTCTACACTCTTATCTGCAGCGAGACCCAAGCAGCCCCCAACCCAGCCAACCCTCCAATACGAATCACCCACCCAATCGCATCTCCACCATGGAGTCCAAACCTCCCAAAGATCCAAAACAAAGAACTACACAGCACAGCAGCCGCTATCTGCGGCGACGCGATCGCAACGTTATGAATGCCCAGTATCGTGCCCACAGGCAGCATCATCTCTTCCGAATTACTTTCGCTTTCCTTCGCTTCTTCGATCGTGGGCCCCGGACCTCCTTCCATTTCGGTATCCTCGATGATGATGTATTCGCTTTGCGTCATCTCGGCTGCTATCAACGCGAAGGGTGCCCATTGCGTTAACGCCCAGGAGAGCCCTAGGACGCCAATCAGCCATGTGGATATCATTCTTGATGTTGTTGCCGCTGTTGTGAGCAAGATGACTGTTCTGAGGAGGTGCGAGAGGGCCCAGGCTCGTGGTAAGGTTAAGCTTTTGATGCGTAGGGATGCGAGGAAATGGTTTCTCCGTAGTTGATTGGAATGGGTTGAGTTCGTAAATGATGTGGATCCGAGGCGGTCAGGGGTGCTAGATGTGTTGATGATGTATGGAAGTGTCAGGTTGGCGACTAGTGAAACTATGGCAAAGAGAAGAAGCGACATCGTGCCGTATTGGAGAGAAGTTGCGGGATGAGAAAGGGTTGTCTTGGGATCGGCTGTGAGGGGCTGCTGATGGATGGATTCGCGCTCGTCTATTCTGCCGCGTCAGTATTATCTCCAAAGTCAAAGAAACATTTCCAATATCAGAGAAACATCTCCTAGGGAGGAAGAGAAACTTACAGAGGCTTGCGATGTATCTAGATACACGATGATCAGCAAGTAAATCCACGACGACGGCGAACAGGTGAGCTTACGTGGTGACATAGTACAAGAAAGGGAACCAACTCATCCACGCAAACATCTGGACAACACAAACTTGCTTGATCTTCTTTGGCAAAGCTCGAGCAGTTCCAAGCGCTTCTTTGACAGCTCTGATTATGGGTCTGCCTTTCTGGGTTTCAATATCCTCACCGTCATCGTCATTTTCTGCCGAGTGTTGAAGACCATCCACCCCATCGTCCCTCCTTAGGTTCTGCTTTTCCTTGATGACTACACAAGTCAAGCAGACTGTACCAGTTAAACAGATCGAAGCAATAGCACACAGAGCTTTAAAATTGGTGTCTCCAAGGAACGGGAAAACAGTAGGCATATCGATGATCCCGACGCAGTATCCGAAAATGCTTCCGATGCCGACGATAATGCTGGCATACGAACTGGCTTGAACCTGCTGGCACGGCGGCGCGACATCAACCACCAAAGATCGAAGACCAGACTGGATAGGTTGCAGCGAGATGTTCAGTGTAAAGATGAGCAGCGTAGCGAGGATGCCCTTCGTCACGAAGGCAGCTTCGTGTTGAGCGTCTGTTTGGTTGGGGCCGAAGGCAATGTCCACGAGGTCTGGCGTCCAAGGGAGCAGCAGCATGCTGATGACCGTGATGATAGTGCCGGAAAGGATGAAGGGCCTCCTACGACCCCATCTATTAGTGCTGTTGTCGCTCCAGAAGCCTACTAGCGGTTGCACGAAGGCGCCGGAGAGGGGACCGGACAGCCAGATGAGAGAGGTGATGTAGCTGGGTAGACCGATCGATGATAGGAAAGGCTAGGTAGGCTGTGAGTACATAATAGCTTCATCGGTGCATCATAGGTCAACTTACTGATCCTTGAGACATGATTGCCGTCCATACTACTTGCAATCTGTGCCAGTTAGTCGTGATATTCGTAGGTGATGAGAAGTCGCTGCGTACCCGCCAATGCCTATGGTCAGGCAAACGAGTCGCCATCGATCGAGTCGCTCGCTTTCCTCAACAACCTCATTCAACCTGTTGTCGTCGAAACCGCGGTCCAGAGACTGCCATCTTGAAGCTGTGTTGCTCGAGTTTCCGCTGGTCTGACCGCTTCCCTCCTCCACGATGATCCTGTATTCATGAGATTTGGACGACATTCTAGATGAAAGCCTAAAGGCAGGAACGCGTGCAATTCCAAAACTCTAAGAGGCGCACATGGCACAGCAGTAAAGACAGGAGGTTCGAGCGATGTGGTGATGTGGTGATGGAAGATGTTAGTGGTGAGCGGAAGTCTGCTCTCCTCAAGGCGAACTGAAGTCAAGACATGCGGCACTGTAGACGTCAACGAGACAGACTCGGTTTCGAGCCTCGCCTAGCGGATCTTCTCTCCGTGATGTCGCAAGCAAAGGGACGCGAATATTCCAGAATGCTGGGGAAGTTCGACGAACGGGGCACGAAACGTGGATGAAACGGACGAGCTTCGCAGCCGTCGGCTTGTGCGCATGGAGCGTATTTAAAAAAATACAAGATTGATTTCGATTTCGACAATTATGGATTTTTCCGCCTCTAGTTCAGATAAGGGGGCAGTTGTGCATGAGAAAAGTGTCAACGTTGTGCATGCCGGACAAGTGCCCTGCTGGGGTTCAGAGTTGCATTTGAGGCTGCTTTAGGCAAGTCGTGCACGAACGTGCAGAAGAACCCGCGGATCTGCAGCGCTGGACGTGCTGGCATCGCATCGCGAGTGTTCTTCCTTCCTGTCTCCTCGACTCCATGAGATCGCTGGCCTTGTGTCCTGTTAGGGGCCGGTCATGCTTATGATACCTCAACGGGTCCTGCATGATAAATGCCGGCCCAGTGCAAAACTCAGCTTTCAGCTTCAACTCCGACGGGATGCCGCCGGGTCACTGCCGGAGCATCAGCATGTCAGCAGCCGCAGTCGAAACGGCGAAGTCGCTGACGACGGGGGAACACCATGTCCTATTGAATCAAGGCCGTAACTTCAACAGCATCTCAACGTTGTCCTATTCGGGAATTCCAAATTCCACAGCACCGTGAAATGGCTGGGCAGCGAGATACGTCAACACCCGGCAGTCGGTCACGATTGGCGTCGGGTAGCGGGGTACGCAGCGCTCTATTGACTTCTCTCGGCGCTATCCTCGATAGGCTGCTCAATAGCCAAATAAATGATCACCTTGGAAGCTAAAGCAAGCAAGCTCGTCCGCTGGTAGCCAGTAATATTCCCTCACCATCGGCTGGTTACGTTCGACCGACCCCGCACGAAGGGGAGGTATTTCCCTTCGCCCTTTAGATCATCCCTATAAAGTCTGCGCTGGCGCTGGCGCTGGAAAACTTGTCGTTTCCTTTCCTCATTGGAATCCCGTGCAAGAAACATTGAAGGAAATAAAATCTTGCCGCCGAACAAACGTCACAATGGTCAAAGGAAGCTGTTTGTGCTCTCAGATCGAGTTCGAGTATACCGGTAAGCTGCGTCTTTGTTTTTATAACCCTGCACAGCAAACAAAGAGAACTGCGGGATAAAGAACTCTTTGTGTCCTAATCTAAACATGGAAATCCCTAACAAAGAATCGTTGCAG
>Ga0115843_1015_pt1 | contig 15309 bp, 18 predicted proteins | sample InSIn4SAF170_2_FD_83857 | JGI IMG/M metagenome (GOLD analysis project Ga0115843, IMG submission 83857) | reverse complement strand
CAAGCTCGGTAGCTGCTTCCCTCTGCATTCGTTACTCGCGACCAAATTATAGACATCAGAATAAGTATAATGGTTTCAGGATTTGCTTGCGTCCATCGTATTGTTCACCTCTATCGCCCGAGTGCAGATTGCGCATTCTCATCGTAATGTGCCAGTTCGACCTCGGATCTATGTATTCCAACCACCGACCGTTGTTCGAAGCCGTTGACTGACTCTGACAAAGGCATTTGAACATGCTCACAGTCATGTCATCGCCCTTTATTGTGCACTCGTTAAAGCACCTTATTCGCACCTCAGCCAACGAGGAACAGAAACGACGATAAGGAATGAGTCTCATCCCACGTGCATCGTTAGCTGCGCTAGCAGTCAGAGGCTCTCGAATAGACTTGTGCAAAACAGTCTAACGATCCCCACTCTAGCTACCCCAAGACCGCTAGGCCTATGTAGAATTGAGCGTGTTCTGAGCATAGCGGGAATTGTTCCTGGAATTCAAAAGAATAACCCAGGCGGCTTGTGCTGAGTGCTGCAGGGGGAAGATGTCCTCGTTTGTCTTCGCATGCTTTCCTTCAGGCGGAAGTCGCAGCAGTATGGAAGCCGCCCCGCCAATAGCGATGAGCGCTGCCAGGAGCTTTTGTTTTCTTGACAACCTTCGTATGGTGCATCCGCTGAAAAAAGACGTGGAAAGCCTTGGTTTGGTTCCCCAACTGCTTCGTCGTGGTTTCGAGGCAAGCCATATTCTCTCACGAAGCTTTCCCTAGCACTTCCTCTCTCTCCAAAACTTCTGGCGAGAACTTGATCAAGAAGATTGTCTTCCCAGGCCACATCTCCCCTTCCTTTGGCACGGCCCCTTCGCTTCCAACCCAATGTGCAGAGACGCCTTTCGTGGTGAACCCGGCACCATCGCACACACCTTCGATGATACCGGCCACAAATGCTGCACAGTTTAACTGGCTCATCTCCCTTGGAATGCTGATCGACTCGTTAACAAGAGGCGCATTGTCGCTAATCATGTACTCGGCGGCGTTGGCGGCGGAGCGTTCCAGCGCGTCAGCGGGGCGTCCGAAGAGGTGCTTCCAGAGCGTCGCGCTGATGAATTGGAGCAGCTGTAAAACACGAGTTGGGCGTAGTTGTGGCGAAGTTGTTGGGAGAGTTGACCGCGAGAGCAGAAGGTCAAGGAGTTTGAGGCCGAGGGGGTAGCCTTGGGTGTTGAGTCTAGAGCCAGGCAACGCAATCAGTTGACACCGTCTCATTCTGCGGAAGGCCGGACTTTCGATCTGCAGAAGCTATCGTGGTGGTTGCATAGTTGTAGCAAATCCTGAAACCATTATACTTATTCTGATGTCTATAATTTGGTCGCGAGTAACGAATGCAGAGGGAAGCAGCTACCGAGCTTGTTCTAGCACCATACTTCCATCCTAAACGGATGCTCGCCTCATGATTTCCACTGCATTCTGACACGCTTACGACGTACTTTACCCGATGGCCAATACATTGTAAGCTGGTATCGGACAAAAACGAAATGGAATAAAGAAAACAATTGAGATGTATACAAGACAAGGGAGCCGAAGAAGCCAAAGAAACCTATTAACCAGCCGCAGCTTCCTTCACAAGAGAGCCAATGGCGGAAGCATCCTTACCTGCTCCACATTCTTCCACAGCGGATCTCATGGAACCCTTCTCGTTCTGAAAATGCTGCAATATATCATGCACCGAAATTCCTTCGCCGCATCGGAGTTTCAATAACTATATATCGAGTAGATCGACATATAGCTTTTGAAGCGCCACCGATTCCTAAGTTCGAAGACGCATTAGTTTGAGAGTTGCCCGCCGTCATCTACTTTCCTCCCCTTTTGACATTATTATCCCATTTGAGTCCGGAACCTGAGGCGGAACCGCTTCCGCTTCCAGTCACTCGTGTGTCAGGCGCGAATCGGATCCCCGGCTGCTTGGGCTGCTGCCGCAGTTCCGACGCATTCGAAGATTCCTGTTCCTTCTGCCTCTCCCTCTCACGTTCTTTTTCGCGACGCTCGCGCTCCGTCCTAGTTCGCTCTGGGGGTAGGTCACGCATTCCCAAGCCGCCTCGAACCTCACCCTCCTCGTCGTCCGACTCTGACTCATCTTGATATCCAAGAGCACCCAGGCGACGGCGACGTTCGGCGGCCGTTTCACCCTCATCCATGTGTGACACGGGTTTACGGCGAGGGCTCTCGTCAAATTCTTCGGGTGTGATGTCTTCAGATGGAATCGGGGGTGAAGCCTTACGGCGGCGTCGCATAGCTGCTGTGTCGCGGGAACCTTGCGCGAGGCTTGATCCGACAGCATGAAAGGGAATTTCAGATCTTTCCTCTTTTTCGTTTTCTTCTCCTGCTTCTTCTGAAGAATGGCGACGCCCCTTTGCGGAATCTTGTGCCGGCGCTGCTTCACTTGGGTCCGCGTGACTACGTTGCAACTTTTGTTGCTTGTCTTCATGCTCCTCTGCTTCTTGCCACGCCTCGCGTTTAATAGCATCTGGAGCAGAGCTGTCTTCGACAAGCTCGGCACGAGACTTCGGATCCAGAGATTGGATCTGCTTGATAAACTCAGCCTTAGACATCCGGCGGCCGCCTGCGGTGATGGTGAATCGAATGTGATCGTCGTCTTGCTCATCGGGTCGTTTCTTTTGGCCGCTGGGTCCTGCTTCTGGTTCTTCTTCCTGGTGGCCAGGGCCCATACCGAGATAGCTTCCCATCTTCTGAAGAGCCTGTCTTGTGCGCTGATCAATCAACGTGTTCTGGCGCTCGGGACCTGCTGGGCGTTTTGCAGCGGGAATGTCGTATTTCTTCAGCACTTCACCGTCTTCGTCTTCGACAATGATAGTGTTCCCGAATTGGTACGCCCTTGCCGCTCCCCGTTTCTGTTGGGTTGGCTTCGGCTGAGCGGGCTCGTTCTCTTCATGACGTCCAAGTGCACCTCCCCAGGTACCCACTCGTTTACGCCATCCAGGTCGAGTGGATGATTCAGCACCAGCTTCGGGACGATGTGGGCTTGAGGGTATTCTTTGTGCCTCATCATCCTTCATGGCCTCCTTCTCCGACTCGGGTTCCCTTTCAATTTGTTCGGCTTCTTCGATGTCTCGGCGTGTCCTCTCTTTCCTTCCTTCCCGTTCCGCATCACGCACCTCGAGAACCTCGCCTTCTTCATCTTCAATCACGGTTTTGTCGCCTTCTTGGTAAATCTCTTCTTCATCATCGCCATCCGCAGCACGCTTTTCTTTACGAACACTACTTTCTTGACTAGGGTCGCTGCTACCAGCAAGCGTTTCCGAGTCTCTACCACTCGCAGTCGAGTTTCGCATTCGCAATGGGGCAATGGCGGACTGGCTAATCGGTCCTCCGGGGCCAAGGCCGGCATCCCATCGCTTTCTACGTGCAGACGGTCGCAAGCTGGATGATCTAGACTGTGCTTCGTCGTCTTTTTGCCGTCGAAGAAAATTCCCAGCAACTCCTGTTGGACCAAGAGTGCCTGGAGGATAATCACCCTTTTCGTCCATGGATGACGCATCGGTATCATCGGGCCGTCGGTTGGAAAGCTGGCTCTTTGATCGAGATTGAATTCGGGGCAGGCGTTCCATCCAGGAAGGACCCTCTTCATTCGCTTGAGTGTACGAGAAGGTCAGTTGCAATGTGTTGATGTGCTTGCCAAGAGTGAAAACTGCAATGGAGGAGCCATGGATGACGATTGAGACAATGACAAGAAAAGTAGTGATTGGCCATATCATCTCTATGATGTTGAGATGCTCGAAACCTTCTTCAGGGAGAACTGCTAATGGCGTAGTAGACTCTGTTTCCAGCTCTGCTCGTGCTAGAATCGCCACGAAAAGGCCCCCTACGCCAATGGGTCCAAAGTGGCCTGCGAAAACGGCTTCTCGCCAGGTTTTGATGTCTGGTATCAACGGTTTGAGAGCCAGCATGATGGGAATTCGACGGAAGAATATGACCAAGATGCCAAGGACGACCAGTTTCCATGCTTCCATACCGATGACGTGCGAATTGTATTGCTCCCACGGAATGATGGTGCCAAAGTAGACGAAGAAAGCCAAGTTGATGAGCAAATCGATGACGTTTGAGACGTGAGACTCTTCTGTCTTCTCCAAGAACCAACCGTCGTTACTGAAACCAACGCCAGCAGCGAAGCCGACAAGCAAATCATCTGTTCCTAGAAGACTGCCCGAGCCTGCGCAGAAGAGGGCAAGCACAAAGTAAAAGACAAGAAAGCTCTCACGATCGATCAAATCCTTTTCGTGGGCGTATCTAATGGCTCGGCGCGCGGCGTAGCCAATGACGACACCGTAAATGGCGCCAAACAGACACTCGTACAAAATGGTGTAGCAAATCCAATGCATGGCAACTTCGCCAGCATGGGGTCGATACCTGATCAAGTACAGGGCCAAATAGACGAATGGGAATGCCATTCCATCGTTGCACCCAGACTCTGCTGACAAGAGATCTCTGAGATGCTTCGGGACTCGTTTGGCGAATTTACCCTTGCCAACAACGGAAGAGGCAAGGACAGGGTCGGTAGCAGTGACACAAGCGGCAATACAGAGGCTGTCCAGCCAATTGAGATGCGACCGGAATAGCCACCAGATAAATAAGCTGGTTATCAGCCAACCAAACGTCATCACTGGGACGAGCAGAAATGTGACGGAACGCCAGTGTCTCTCCATGTAGGCCTTTGGCAACTCTACTCCGACGGCGAAGCATTGGACGACCAAAACAATGCGCGAGAACTCCAGCGTGATGAGATCGACATTGCCCCAACTGTTCGGGTTGATCAAGTCAGCGGCATGCGGGCCAAAGATGATGCCGCATATTGTCGCGACGGTAGCTTCGCCAATGTAAAGCCGTTCCTTAATTACAGAAGAGCATAACATGAACAAGCTGGTGAAGCCTCCCAGAATGAGGTATACCAAATGGGGTTTGGTGATGGAAAGGTGGTCCCAGGCCATTGCTGCAGAGATCCAGGCGACCGTCTCTTTGTGTTATCTATGCGCGCGCTCCAGTACCGCCTTTCCTAGAGCAGCAACGAATTCGTCCGAACACGTTTGAATGTGAAGTGTAGTAGGAGACGGCAGAGCCCAGTCGTCCGTTCTGGGGTACGCCACTCGCCGAAGAATTGATGAGGAAGTTTCGAACCATGTAGAGGCCGGTCGCGCCCAGTCGCCGCTCCTAACTGCCACAAACGGGGCTGCTCGTCAAGATATGTGATCACGGAGTGAGGATACAGGTGCGACACAAGTCGTCTGTGAACCTGATGCACTATCGAATTTCATGTTAGCCGGTGTAGGAAGTGAGCGGTCGCCGCCGCAACATCGCCAGCGAGGCCTAGAGAGAGGCAGAAAGCGCTACACGATTGAAGGAACAGCAAAGGTACACCAGTAGAGCAGCGCAACTGGTCGCATCTGCAATGCACGTTGGAGTTTGGGTGGGCCAGGCAGCGCGAAGAGTAGAAGACCGCCGGCGATCGGCCAACAGATAACAAACAACCAAACAAAGCGCGAGGAGAGGATTACCTTTCTCGGGAGATGGCTATGGTGAACAAGCTTCTGAGCAGGAGGACAAGAGGACAAGAGGCGCTGGTCGCGGTTCCTAGCCCTTGGAATTGAGCCGTTTGAGAGGAAGGGAAAGGTGGGAGGGAACGAACGAACGAGAGAAAGGAAGTCAGTCCTGCAATGGGGATGGGGAGTGGAGGAAAACAGAAGGGTGATGTAAACGGTGGGCCCACGGCAGAGTGCAAGCCAGTCACGCGATATCCGGCAGCCCGGCTGACGCTGTATGGCAGCTGCTTACGGGGGTGCTGGTCCTCCCTTGCATTGGCAAAGCAATAAGCGGCTTGGGATTTACTTGGCTGGTCCGTGCCCGATGACTGAAAACCGGAAGTCGGATCTCGTCGAGGCCTCAGGCCGCGATGGATGAAGCTGCAGGTGTCGGGATTAATCGCCTGCTACAGGTCAAGATGGTACATGTTGTATGATTCTTACGACCGTCTAGACGGAAGTTGTGGAATAAGGCTTGTAGATCATAACAAGTGCTTTGTGTGTCTCAACTAGGTTGAGAAGTTCCATATTATATAAATCTCATAACTATGTATATACCTAGATATAAATCATGGAATAAGGCTAGTAAGAGATAGAAAGACTACGACTTGATATCTTTAGTTTTAATATCCCTGGACCTTTCTACGCTCCTCAAGCTGCGAAGAATGCATCATCGGTTCCCCCACCGCACGCGAACCGGCCAACCCTCGCTTGCTCTCCTCCACTGGTCCCACGAGAATGCTGCCCTTCTACCGCCCGGTCCATCCTTCTCTCCTTCACTGTTCTTCCTTCGACGGTTCGACCACTGTCACCAGTTGCGTTTCGGCGAACTTTCTTGGCGACACATTTCGTGACCACAGCTCGTCAATCTCGATGTACGTCCGTCCCTTCGTCTCAGGCACGAAAAAGTAGATGAAAACAACGGCAAAGACGAGTACGCCTCCGAAGACGAAAGCGATCTTGCCTCCCATGTTGCCCTGATCTGGATTGATGGCGTACGGCAAGGCAAAGCTCCAGATACACGCGCTGAGTCCGTTCATCATGGTCGATAGCGACTGGGTTGGGGCACGGAGGCGCGACGTTGGGTTTTCAGCGCAGATTGGCCATCCAGCAGAGCCAATGGTGCCTTGGTAAACTAGGGAGGACGGTGTTAGCAGACGGCTCAAGAGAACGTCACATCGGAGTGGCATTTCAGAGTCGGTGAAACGTACCAAAGGACCAGATGGCCATGAACACAACCTGGCCCCAGATGGCACCACTTGTCGGGATGCAGGCCAGGATGCCGATGACAAAAAGAGAGACACAGAGAATGACGGTTCCCCACAGCGCAGTGTTCCTTCGGCCAAGCCCTTCAACAAAGTACCAGCCACACATGTTACCAACGACCATCAGACCACAGAGGCCGACAGTTGTGTCAAAGGATTTTGCGGCGGACATGCCTCCGAGCTGCATGAAATCTTCGATCGGAGTATCCGTCAGTCCTTCTGCAAGCATCATATACGGCGGATTCTGATGGACTCACAGCTCATGTAACCAATCACCCAGCTGTTGCCACAGGCGTTCTGGATGAAGAACATCGAGGTAGCAACCATCGTGCGTTTTATTTGCTTCTTATGGAAACACTCGGCGAGCGATCCTTGGGACTCGTTGTCCTGATTCATACGAGCGAGGGCATCGTGAATCTGGGCCATGTGCCCTTCGACATCATAGTCTGCACCATGAAGCCTGATGAGGTTCGCACGAGCCTTGTCGTGGCGTCCGTGGGCAATGAACCAGTAAGGAGACCTGAACCAACAGTCAGCACGTTTCGGTTGACTCACACAACCCGCCATAGACAAGACTTACTCGGGGAAGAAGGGTAGCACAGCAAGGCCGATCGCTGCGAAGCCCCATTGCGTGGAGAACAATATTGTGTACGTCAAGCTCCCAGTGTAGAAGGAGGCTTGTCTCATGACACCGTATCCGATCAGTTGACCGAGCACGATGGCAAAGTTCATTCCTGCAGTGATGGCGCCACGGATGCTCAACGGAGCCACTTCGCTGGAGTAAGTGGGCGCGACGGTCGTGAAACATCCAAGAGGAAGTCCGGTCAAGACCTTTCCGCCAAAGAATTGGCCTGGTGTCTTTGCAAACACTTGCAAAAAGGTACCTCCGATACTGAACAGGAACGCGACGAAGATGGCTGGTTGACGGCCCCAACGGTTCACTGCAAATCCGGTTGCCAAGCCACCGAAAACCAGACCTAAGGTGACATGTTAGAGAGATGCCATGATGACTTGATTGATATCCTACCGAACAGAGTTGCGGAAGTGAATCCAAGTTGCCAATTGGCATCGACGACATAATCACCGGCATAAGGACGGCCAAAGTCCTTGCGAAACTCTGCGATGGAGACGACGACACCTCCAGCCAGGCCGTCGAAGCCCCAAGCGATGCAGAGGAAGAACATGTACATGCCTGGAGTTGTATCAGTACAGAAAACGGCACAGCATGTCGAGCTCCATCCACGGCCAGAGAGCCAACTCACACCAAAGCAAAGACTTCCAGTTTTTCACAATGGCCTCCTTCTTGGTCATGGCATGCTGGCGCGCCTCGAAGTCTTTGAGCAGCTGAGAGGCAGCGAATACCTCAGGAGCGCGGCTGGAGGTCACATCGAGATCTTCGACACGATCTTCGACAACTTTATCCTTGAGGTCGGACATGGTGGCCTAGGCTTAGGTAGGAGGAAAGCTGCTTCTGGATAGAGACACTTGTGGCGGCAGTTGCTCCACAGGATGCAGAATGCCGGACGGGCTGGCGAAGAGAAGAGCTGGAGTGGTGGTTCTCAACGAAGATTCGGGGGTCCATTGGGGAATTTATCTGGCGGCGGTCACACTCGAAGGTGGAACCGGTGCTCCCCAAGAGCCGGACTCCCCGCAAAACTAACCCATCGCCTGGAGCTGGAGCTGGAGTGGAGTTGGAAGCGAGGACGAGTCGAGGGCGATTCTCCAGACGTCTCGCGCGCCGCCGCTAACGGAGAATAATCGACGGAGAAACCGGTGGTCGCTGCGACTTGGAGGCCGCCCGCGACTTTGCCTCCTCGTTGTCCCGGTGCGTCCAAGTCACGATGCGCCTGGAGAACCGCTGCCATCACGTTTACATCGAGGTCCCGTCGACAGGGCTACCTTAGCTTGCCCTAACGGAGAATCGCAATCGCCTCATGGGCAGCAGGCAAGACCAGTTGTGCGCATCGATTCACACAACTTGTTGCGGAGTAACTCTTATGCTCGCGCTCGCACTACAGTGGCATCTCAATCTTGTCGTCATGGTGCAAGACAATGGGGTCTGATATTTCCTCGAGTACGTGGATGTACGCGACAGCGACTTGAGATACCTACGGTGACCTTGGCAAGCAACTCAAGGTCAGCCGAAGGCGCTCTGTCTGTGACGACCACCTTCCTGCTCCCAGAGAGAGCGTGCTACATGAGGCATTCAGCAACAGTCTTACGTCCTTGCTGCTCGTCCCCTGACTCAAAGCTCCCTTCAATCATTTGACCGAAAATTTGCTACCTGAACATGTATCCATGCCATTCTCCGCAATCTGTTCCGCAACTCCACAGTCGCTGCCATCCAAAGATTCTCCGTCCAAACTAAGGGTTTCTCCGTCGCGAATATGCCTTCGTCATATCGGCGTGTTCAATGACTTTAAACAATTAGCAGGTGCCGCGAACGAGACGGGACTGGCCTGACATCGACATGTCCACGCTCTCTCCTCGCTCTTCAATTCTACCGGGCTGCCTGTAATCATCCTAAAAAAAAATGTCTAGCAGCATCCGTCCAGGATGCGCTGAGCCAAGCGACGAGGACCTCAATGCCCTCGTCACACGCTTGGAGCTGGCAGAAAAGATCTCTATGCTTGCCGGTGGAAGCGTATGGAACACGACTGCAATAGACAGACTCGAAATCCCTTCTCTCAAGGTATTTCCCCCCCGAAGTTGTGTGTGCTGCCTTCCCATGCATCCGTTGACGCGGTCGCAGGTAACGGATGGACCAAATGGTGCTCGGGGTGCAGACTTTCTCGACGGCGTCACCGCTGCATGCTTTCCCTCGTGCGTTTCGATCGCGGCAACCTTCAATCACAATCTATCGCGGCGGATAGGCAAGGCCCTAGGCCAAGAGGCCCAGACGAAAGGAGCCTATGTGTTGCTGGGACCGACCGTATGCTGCCATCGATCCCCCCTGGGAGGCAGGAATTTCGAAGCATTTTCGGAAGATCCGTTCCTGACAGGCGCGCTTGCCATCGAGTATGTCAAAGGCCTCCAGTCCGAGAGAGTTGGTGCAACCGTGAAACATTTCCTTGCAAATGAGCAAGACACTCGCCGGTTCTCCGTGAACGAAATCATCTCGGAGCGAGCTCTACGGTAAGACCAAAGACCAATCAAGTCGTTCTCGGAAATTTTCTAAACTTGGCCTAGCGAAATCTATCTTCGACCGTTCGAGATGGTCGTGAAGAATGCTGACCCATGGTGCATGATGTCGAGCTATCCCAAAATCAACGGAGCTCACGTGGATGCTCAGAAACTATTTCTCAGTGACATCCTCAGAGACGAATGGAAGTACGATGGGCTTGTGATGAGTGACTGGGGAGCGGTATCGAACGCTGCAGAGAGCATCAAGTATGGGTGAGGAAATCCGCATTGACTTTTGCTAGCATCATGCCACTGACGTGCCATGTGCAGGCTTGATCTGGAGATGCCTGGACCACCGCGTCACAGAACGGTTGAAGCAGTTCAAAAAGCCCTAGACAGCGGAAAGGTGACTGTTGATGACATTGACAAGCGGATCTTTGCTCTTCTCAAGCTCTTGAGACGTACAGGCAAATTCTCCGATCGTCGCGAGACTCCGGCAGAACGCGCGGTTGACCTTGCAGAACATCAAGATCTGATCAGAGAGGCAGGCGGTGAAGGCCTGGTGCTGTTGAAAAATGAGAACAATACACTGCCTATCAATGCGGCGTCTGTAGAAAAGATTGCGCTTCTAGGTCCGCTCGCAAAATACGCAGCGGCACATGGGGGAGGGAGTGCTAGTTTAAACTGTCATTACAAGATTTCACCGTACGAAGCGTTCGAGAAGAGGCTTGGGTCCAAGGCCTCGCTGTTGTACTCGAAAGGTGAGACTTGATACCCCACATGGGCACGTACGCCAACTGACATCCTCATCCAGGGGCTCATATCTTTCGCGTCTATCCTGACCTAGAAGCTGGATGTTCCAACAGCAAGGGCGAGGCAGGCTTCTCCGTCGAGTATTTCATGAATGGGGAGCATCAAGGCCAACCGTTCAGAATCGAGGAGGTTCCTCGAGGGTTCTTCATGACGCTCATGAACACGAACGTTGTGGGCGCGCAGAGCGTCAGATTTAGCACCACCTATCGGCCAGCGACGTCTGGAAAGCATCATCTGAGCTTCTCAGGCCTCGGTCCATCCAAGCTGTTCATCGACGACGAGATTGTGAGCGAACAAATAAAGGAAACGAAAGACTCCATGGGCTTCTTTCTCGGCGTTCAGGAAGAAAACCGCTTCCAATACTTGTTCGAAGCAGGGAAGGAGTATAAGATCAGAGTGGAGACAATCCCTTCCCAAGTATCGAACTCGGAACTTTACCTCATGGACAACCAGTTATCTGCACATATCGGGCTTGTGGAGCAGCATGAGATGGAGGTAGATCTCCTGTCTGAAGCCGTCGAACTTGCTAAACAAGCTGACTACGCCATCCTTTTTGTTGGAAATACTGTTCAATGGGAAACAGAAGGCCAGGATCTGGCCGCCATGGTCCTGCCCGCAGACGGGTCTCAAGACCGTCTCATCAGCGCTGTTGCAAAGGTGAACCCTAACACCATCGTCGTTAACACCACGGGTGTTCCAGTAGAGATGCCTTGGTTGGGCGAGGTTGCCGCTATTGTTCAAGCATGGTATTCCGGGCAAGAGACCGGCAACGCAATCTTAGACATCCTGCTGGGTGAAGTCAATCCGTCCGGGAAGCTCCCCATCTCCTGGCCCAAGCGATACGAAGATACGGCCTGCTTTGGTCATTTTGGCCTAGATGCCTACGAATCTTGCGAAGTGGAGTATGTCGAAGGCGTCTTTGTGGGGTACAGACATTTTGACCGCCACTTTGAGTCCGAGAAGCGCGTGCTATTTCCGTTTGGGTACGGCTTAAGCTACACAAAGTTCGAAATCAGCGACTCGAACCTAGTTGGAACCATTGCCAACAAGCCCGACTCTAGAATGTCGGTGTTTGCCACCGTGGCGAACGTCGGACAACAAGCGGGCGCGGAGACAGTGCAAGTCTATGTTGCGCCTCCGCAAAGTGACGGCGTTGAAAGACCAGTGAAAGGCCTTGTTGGGTTTGCAAAAGTACATCTGAGCGCGGGCGAAAGTTCAACGGTCGAGATCGAGCTGTCCAGAGACGCAGTAGCATACTGGGATAACAGGATACACAAGTGGAACGCCGTGGCAGGAAACTATCAAGTGCTGGTTTCCACCAGCTCGAGCCCGGAAGATGTCAAAGCAACATTGACGTTGCCTTTGCACAACGAGTTTACTTATAATCCTTGAAAGATATGCTTGACGAGATACCTTTTCCTTCGTGTACCTAGTTCTGTAGGATCTTTAAGTGCCCTGATATCTAGTCGGCAATGAGATGGGATGACGAGTCTTCGAGAGCCAAACTGACTTTCAAAGACATGGCGGGCTTTCCTGGTGCCTCTGGCTGATGTTCCGAGAGAAAATATTTCACAAATGAATGAGTTCTGAGCAATTCCTGAATTGGTCGGTGCAGATACTTTGGGTATATTCGTGTATAGTATGCAGAAATCAACGCACCATATGCAATGCACCGGCTGGCATCATGGCATTTCAATTGTCGCCACCTTCTGCCTCTCGTGCATTCCATTCGTCCAATAGCTCCCGGACTTTGGGGCCCCAGACGTCCTCTCCTTTCTGCAGATCTTCCCATTCCAAGACGTTCTTCCCAATCTCAAATTCGGCTTGTCTGGTGCGGACAAGAGAGATCATATGCGCCAAGGAGTCGACGGCGCGGCCTAGGTCGTGGACTAGCGACCGTACGTAGAAGCCTGAAGTGACTGTCATATCGAGGCGGGCTACGGGGGCTCTGGATCCGTCTTCCACATCACCATCCGCCTCGACTGGCGACTCGAGCGATACCTCGGACTTTGGTTCTGGCTCCTGTTGTGGATCGATCTGACTCGGATCTTGGTCTCCGACTGGCTCCAGCGGCTGACTTTCTGTTAATGGGACAACGTCTGAGGGAGAGAGGAGCGCTCCCGACATGGCAGGCTCTAGGGATGTACGAGGCCGTTTTGCATCAGCCGTTGGACTCGTAACTGACTCTTCGATGTCTGCTGGCTGCTTGTCCACAGCTTGTGCCGTGCTGTCCAGCTCGTCTCTCTTTCTTTTATTGCTTGTGGTGTCCTCATGCTGTTCAATGTGGAGCAGCTTTTCGGCGGCTTCCTTCTCTTCTCTTGGTGCTTCTGTTGCGGGCCAGCGGAAGGCATGCTTGCCACCCTCTGTCCAGTCGGTGAGATCCAAGTTTAGCGTCTCGACCTCTCGTGCCTTGACCTCTGGAAGGTCGCCTCCCTCTCTCGCGTACTCGTATAGCTTTTTGCCGTTGACCTTCAAGGCAGAGAATATGGGCGGGACTTGCATGATCTTGCCTCTGAACTGAGCCAGCTTTTCCTCGACGAGGGACCTGGTGATGTGGGCATACGCCATCTTGCCCACGACCTTGCCGTCGGCATCGTAGGAATCCGTGGCCGCGCCAAAGAGCATCTCAGCGGTGTAGCTCTTGGTACAACCCAAGAACTTGCCCAAGTGCTTCGTGCCCTTGCCCACGCCGATGATCAAGACACCCGTGGCCATGGGATCGAGCGTGCCCCCGTGGCCCATCTTGACGGGAGGGTTCTTCGGGGGCTTCCTCTTCCTCCAATGTTTGTTCCCGCGCGAGTTTTCGCGGTGTGCCTCCAGCAATCGGGATTCCTCGAGGGCGATCCACGGAGCGAAGGTGGCAGAAGGATTGAACTGTTCCTGCATGGAGCGAATGACGGCGGCAGAGGTGATGCCGTGCGGTTTATGGACGGCTTGAGACAGGGTGCTGTCAGCGCTGGAAACGGGAGGTTGGAGCGAGATTCTTACCAAGAACGCCTTCGTAGATCTTTGTGTGGTCAGCCATGGTCCTTCTCGGGAGTGTCGTGAAGCGGATGAGGGGCATTGGAGGCGGGTTGCGCAGCGAGCGAGACGCCTTGCAGGTGTCGACGAAGGGCGTTTTTTTCTCGACGGCCGATCGGCTGGAGGTGCAGCGGGAGTCTCAGTGCCTGAGGCAGCAAGCAGCAAGACGGGCGCGCGCGCGTCGGGCATTTCGTCATCGGCGACTGACGCGAGAGGAGAGGAGCAGACAGCAGACAGCAGACAGTAGACAGCAGACAGAAACTAGACAGCAGCCTCTGCATGCAACCACTGCTCGCTGCATGCTGCTTCCACCGCACGGCGACTGGCCGCGATGCCGTTGCCAGCGTCCATCGTCCACGGTGCCATGGATGATGTGCGGGTCCTCCGGCAGCCAGCGGCCGCTAACGCCTGGACGCGGCGGGCAGGCGAGGCGAGGCGAGGCAGGAAGGCAGGAAGGCAAGGCGAGGCGACGACGGGAGGACGTCGAGACGTGACGTGACGTGACGTTTGCAGGCTCCAGCTGAACGCGAGGCACGCGAGCAGTGGGAGGTGCAGGTGGTGCACTGCAGGTGGTCGGCGGTCGGAGCCTTGAAGGGAACCGGGAAGCTCGCGACTGCTGGACGCACCTCCAGCTGCACCCACCCATCTATCTCCACTCTCTCTTCAGCTTCATCGCCTCTGTGCCCGCCAGCACCATGGACTCCCAGCTCGCTCCAGCCCTCGACGCCGCCCTGCAGCACCTCTACTACTACTCCTTCCTCCTCTTCTTCGCCGTCGCCCTTGTCTCCACCCTGTCCACCGTCCTCGCTCTGCCTGTCTTGTCCGCGATGATCGACTCGAGAATAGCGCCACGGCAGACCGACAACGGCCATGCCTCCGCTTCCGCCTCCGCCTCATCGTCGTCCTCCTCTTCGGCACCACGGCCACGCGCTGCCAAACGACTCTGAACCAGTGCTTCAACTCAGTATGTCGCAACCGGATGTCATCGCCGGCGCTTCCATGCTGTCTCGCTCTCTTGTTCTCTGCATCTTCGGCTTCCGGCTTCCTAGCTCGTCCCGCTGACACCACTATCGCACCTTACAACGAATCACGGTGCCCTCGTCCACTCTTTCTGAAGTTTCTTGGTTGCTGCTCGGCCGGCCGGTCCAGCGCGGAAAATGCACAGAGCACTTTCACTCACCGGCCTGTGACCCACATGGGGATCTCGGTGCCGTTCGATGCGCCGCTTCCGCCGTGGCTAGTGTCATGGCAATGTCAATCTCGCCAGCCTTTTCCATCACAATCCGAGGGCCCTGTGGGTGCTGATGAGGTTGATTGTGGCACGCATCTTCCGTCTGACGTGCTACGGAGGTGTCGATGGTGCCGCTGCTGTTGTTTTCCTTTTGCTTCGCCTTCAAGCTCTTGGTTCTTTCGACATGGAATTGCTCGTGCTGCTCTTCTCCATGTTACTTCTCCTGTATTCGTATCGAGCTGGAAAGAAATTGAACACCTTGGTGTCAGTAGTGCCTCCCT
>Ga0115843_1014_pt1 | contig 17480 bp, 20 predicted proteins | sample InSIn4SAF170_2_FD_83857 | JGI IMG/M metagenome (GOLD analysis project Ga0115843, IMG submission 83857) | reverse complement strand
CATCGTTCCAATTGACAGTGAACAGAAACTGACCCCCAAAAATAGCACTTGGATGTTCTCTAGAGATGGAATCGTAAGTGTTTCATAAGTTTGAAGTCCCACACTGAAGTTTCGGTCAGCTGAGTCTTTGGCGGCCTCAAGATCAAACTCTCCCAATGACGTGTCTCGTTCATGTGCATAATCTCTCAGCAAGTAATGGAGAAGACCATTTAGCAAGGTGACTGAGCCTGCGGAAACATCACTGGATGGAAAGTATATTTTCTGACAGAGCCTCTCAAGTTGGTCGATGTCTCGCCAGCACATGCTGACCAAAGAACTAGGAGGCATGACTGTTCCGCAGTTAGTGAGCAGCTCCCAACGATTGGCCGGGATCAACAACCTTTCAACTTTTTCATCAAGGCAATAGCAAGTGGCATTGGTGGCAAGGTGTTGTCAGATTTTTTACTTGCAGCGGTAGCATGCAGAACGTATGCTTCATCGGGTAGGGTCTGGTTGGTTTCCAAACTATTGCGAAGAGATGCGAGAGCGGACGCGACATCTTCGATCGCCGGATCGCTAAGAAGCTCTACAGCGATGGTAGCTTGTTTGGTTTGAACACCAAAAGACGAGTCTCCAACGTAAGAGCTTGCAAATTCAGATGGCCTCGATTGTGCAGGGGCTCGTCCGAAGTCGATGGAGGATTGAGGGAGAGGAACTTTGGAACCCGAGCTAATATTCTTAATACTTTGTTCGATCGATTTCAGTCGTTCTTGTATTAATTCCAACTGCCTCTCGCTACGCTGTTCAGTTAAGATAACGTTTCAACGCTTGGTTGACCTTACTATTGGTTTGATATTGACACCCGAGGTCTGTTTTCGGTTGTTCTCGACGCGGGCTGACAAGTGATGCCTAAGGTCTTGCAACTTGAACACGGAACAGTTTTGTCACAGCGAATCTACAGCTTTCAGATGTGTCCATGGCTTTTACAGAGCGATTGAAGACATACCTTTCGCACTTTGCAGTGCTCGCACTATGGCGAGAGCAGCAGTCAGTACGAGGATCTTGGCAGTGATTAAATTTGGCGTTACTCACGGCTCTGGCCAGCACTGATGCATCGGAAGCAGGTGAAACTCCCTCACTCATGGCTGCCTGCTTGCTTGACCCCTTGTGACGAGACCTTTGGCTGCAGCGTTGTCGAGGCGAAGTTTTCCGTTGTCCGCTGCACGGCGTCAAGACACGGAGTCCGGCCGGCCGCGCGGGAGATGGAGGCACACGAAAAGCGGTCCTGCCACGGGTCCGTCCGGACATTCACGGCCGCTCTCTCCACGTTGCCCCAGTCAAAGCGAATCTCATGCGAGACCGAAAATCTACAAATTTCATGAGATAGTGTCGCAAAGCTGGCGGTGCTGTGTACAAAGCTAAACACACCCAAGCATCAAATGACGTTATTGTGATATGCAGCCTCACAACAGGTAACACCACACTGGGACTGACCAGTGCCTAACATGGACCTATAGAAGCGTCATTTAAATGATTCGTTCTTTCTTTTGAGTCCGAGCGCATAAGCAAGGTGTACCGGATCAGCCATGTGGAGCTCTACACGCCATCCGCGGGCCCGTCTTCGATGCTGTGGTCGGACTCCGTTTTGATCCTGTGCAAATATAAATGTAGGTACGCAATACTATCCCCCAAACCTTGGAATCACCATCGACTTTGTGATAAGAATTCTTCATTGCCACAATGGCTCGGAGCTGCACAGAACAAGCCGTTTCTGAGGCTAAGTATGTCGAAGGCGGTCCACAGTGTTCCCCACTGATGAACTAACAAAACCATCATAGGGCCCTGAACGGTCACACGACTGCCTCGAAACTCCTTTCCGAAACCACACCAACCGACGTAGACAATGTCGCCGAGTTTGATTTTGGAGGTCCTTGGGGTGTTAGCGCCATGATGATCGGCTTTCCTACCCTCATGTACTACATGTACCTTGGAGCCACTGTCTACGACGGTCGCCCGCCGACACCTGCGCCTGGGCAAAGCATACCCGAGCTCCTCAAACATTTAATTGATCTCGCATATATCCATGCGTTTCCTACTGCGAAAGCTTGGGTCATGTACTGGACATTCATGATCTTCGAGGGCGCCATGTATCTCTACATGCCAGGTGTCTGGGGAAAAGGCAAACCTTTGTCGCACCTAGGTGGGAAACAGCTTGAGTATTACTGTTCAGCAGTTTGGTCATTCTATGTCACCTTTGTGGTTGCTATGGTGTTACACTTCTCCGGTATCTTTAAGCTCCAGACCATCATAGAGGAATTCGGGCCCATCATGTCAGTCGGTATCTGCTCAGGAATCCTGGTCTCCATCATCGCATACATCTCAGCATTTTCTCGTGGCAAACAGCATCGCATGACTGGTTCTCACGTCTATGATTTCTTCATGGGAGCTGAATTGAACCCTCGCCTTTTTGGACATCTTGACATGAAGATGTTCTTTGAGGTTAGGCTTCCTTGGTACTTTCTCTTTCTCTTTTCAACGGCGACGGTGATCAAGCAGTATGAAGAATATGGATATGTCTCAGGCGAAGCTGCGTTCCTTCTTATGGCGCATTATCTCTATGCAAATGCCTGCTCTAAGGGAGAGGAGCTCATTATTACAAGCTGGTAAGTCCATTCTGCCGTTTGAATTATTAATGGCTTACACACGTTATTAAGGGATATGTACTACGAGAAATGGGGGTTTATGCTCATCTTCTGGAACTTGGCCGGTGTTCCATTCACATATTGCCACTGCACGTTGTACATCGCCTCACACCACCCCTCAGAGTACCGCTGGAACCCTGTCTTCCTTGCCTTTTGGACCTGCCTATACCTCTTCTTTTACTGGGTTTGGGATACTGGAAACAGCCAAAAGAACATGTTTAGAGCTATGCAGCGAGGTGTGGAGCTCAACCGGAAGACATTTCCTCAACTTCCTTGGAAGTTTGTTAAGGACCCAGTGATTATCAAGACTGATACTGGAGATAACATCATGTGCGATGGATGGTGTAAGTACATATTCGATACCCATGTGATCATATTCTGATGGTACTGATATATGCGCGCAGATGGCATTGCCCGTAAAATCCACTGCACTAGCGATGCCTTCTTCGCCTTATCTTGGGGCCTTGTGACAGGGTTCAAGTCACCATTCCCATGGTTCTATCCTGCCTTCTTCACGACGATGATCATCCACAGGGCCATCCGCGACAACCAGCGATGCAGGAAGAAGTATGGTGCAGCATGGCTAGAGTATGAACGTCGTGTTCCATATGTGTTTATTCCGGTATGTTCTATTGCTATCCTCAAATTGTCGTACAGTCTAGGTTGAATGTTCCATGACTAAGTTGACGCAGTATGTCATCTAAAAAGAACGTCTGCTGCAAGATGCCCGTAACAAAGTTCATACCGCCAACTGTAACACCACGATGCTTCATGATGGCAAATTTGAGCATGCGAATCACCGATTCTTCTTCTGAACCGCGCCTCAGCCCACCGCACATTCTAGGAAAAGCTCCAGATGCTGGGCACTCTGTATCAAACGGTAGTCCTTCCATTCGATTTCTCTACAACTCTTCCGTTCGCATGTAGTTACACAGTAATATTATAACAGAAGTGCAAGAAACGTGATGTAGTTTCCGGCTTCATGCCAATAGACTATACCAAATAAAACTCTGTCAATTTACCATTCTCAAACGCTTTCCTACAATCCGTTATCTTCCCCTTCTTCGATCTTCTAGGCCTGTAAGTGCTGAAAACCCCGACCCTCCAATACTCTTTGCTAATTCCATTAGGTAAAAGAATCAAGCCCCAGATGACCTCGGCTCCTCCACTACTCTTAGCTGATAAAGAAGTCGCTATCATGGCGAGTGAAATACATTTGAGCTGATAAAACCCAATATCATGTTTAGGTCTATACCTCCAATCGAATTCGCAGTTCAATGCCGTATGCTTATCAATCCTAATGATCCAAGATCGATCATAATCCCTTCTTATCGAGCATTTCGATATCGATAATAAGAACCCTTGGAGTTCTAAATGAGAAATCTGGTTAGTTGCTGAGTCTACTCTGTGGTGTTGATTACTCAACGCCGAGATCTTGCATCGATGAACAAGTGCATTTCTTGATATGTTGTAGTTAAGAGGAAAGGATTCTGTGCCACTCTCATAAAACGCATTCAGTCGCAAGGGAGTCCAAGAAGGAAGCCATGCATCATTCAGGTTGTTCTTGAAGCTCAACCATCCATCTTGAGGCATTGTTGTTGTCCATAAAATACTGCGAACAAGATCATTCTCCCACAGGCCAAAAATATTCCGATCACCAATGATGCCGGAAATGTAGTTCATAAAACCGCTTCTAGCAACCAACTTGTCGGTCTCCACAGTAAGCTTTCTCATGTTGTAATGACATGAAAACTCATACCAATCTTCGTATATCCTCTCAAGAAAAGTTTGCTTATCACCGGAAGCGTGGCAGTACGAATTGACCGCAGCCATGACTAGGTCCAGGTCGTCGACTCGGCAGTCCGAGGGCAAACTGGCTTCGTAGAAGAAGACGGATTTAACGCGAACAGCCATCGTGGCCTGTGAAAAGCAGATGAGTCTGCTCGAGAGAACATTCTCTTGATGAGTCCAGGCTCGTTGATTCCAAGCGCTCGTTGCGTAGTGGTTATCGAATATGCTGTAATCATGGGTTCCACCATCGAGAATCTGCCGTTCAATGTGATTCGGCTCATATGTAAGTTGTAGAAAACCAGATAGATTAGGAGAAGAATGCGATCGAAACGGAATAGTTGCTTGATGGGGGCTTCGTTGCAAGAACCCCACTCCGCTTGATGACGACGCCAGGTTTGCGATTGTCACCCAGGCAGAATGGTAGACGTCCCCCATCGTCTCAGACTCTCGCCTCCATTCTTCTTCGTCGTCTTGCACGATGCAAAGAGCATCGACCCAAAGGTATCGAATTGACAATGCTCTGCAGACTACGACTGCGTCTCTAATAGCTCCTGGTAAGCTCTCCATCTCTATACCCTGCGAATGCTGGTGAAGATTCTCGTTTGTCGTTTTCAAGTTCTCGCTAGAAGGTCCCCAACAATAACTCAGAGCCGCATATATGAATTGCTCGTCCCCAGCGTCGATATCTTCTACCTTTTCGGTGGCGATCAATCGTGGCATATCGGACTCCCCTTCGCCAAGGTCAATGAGCTTTGTCGGAGTAAACATGGGATCTACCGAGGCAGTAGGCTCCGTGTCATCTACGTTTTCCAACAAGTCCAGAATGAAGTCGATATTCTTAGAGCAGAGTGCTTCTGTTCTTGGTGCTGACTGGAGGCCTAGATATCGTGCGCAACTGCCTGTTGTTGAATGCATCAGCCCAGCCTCTAATCGTTTTGTCGTGTGCGACTTGTTCTTCCCACATACCCACTGCGCCAATCCAAAACCAGAACTCTAGTACCTCGATTCCTGGATGTGCAGTAAGTTCATACTCCATGGTGACCAGGAGAAAGTTGAAGTGTGTATAAGTTTGGTATGAGCCCTCAGCCGGAAAATCCTTTGATCCCGAGTCGTTGAAGGGTCGCGTCGCAACGTACTTCGATTTCATCATTGCGCGTCCAGCATAGTCGATGGTGCGGCTAGACATTGCTTCGATCAGCATTTGACAAAATCTGCAACCTGATCTCGCTGTTTCTGCTAAGGTGGGCAGGTGAGGCAGAACATCTTCTCGAGCGAAGTCCCCTTCAACTTCTCCAGTTTCATTCCACTTGGAACGAGCGATGACTGGGTAGTCATCCTTAGTGTCATACAGTTTATAGTCGGAAAACATCTCCTCGCGCAATGGAAGCTGGATCGCGCACAATTCGCACAGATCTGTGTTCGACATTGCTTCCAAGCACTGCTCGTCTCGATCCGAAATTTTGTTGTCACAGAGAGCACAATCATCAGTATCGGAAGCTGAATGGGTACTGGACGGAGACTTGGGAAATTCATCAGCTTCGCAGAAAACCTCCCTATGACAATGCTCGCAAAATCTGACTGAAACATCTCCGTCTCCCTCATTCAACTCGGCATCGCACGCCGCGCAAATGTTCGAAGAATTGTCGATCAACTTGAAAATGCATTGCTCGCAGAAATTCGTGGGGGCTACGGCGTTCGCGATGTATTGGTTGAGTCGCATGACATTTCTTGTTTCCGACATCGTGGTGGTTGCCAATAATTGCGCTTTTCTTGGCAGCCGTCGAGGGAATGAGAATTTTCGATGAGGAAAATAGAGCGAAGACGCAGACACCGTCTGGATTTATAGTAGGCAGCTGGCCCAGTGGTGCTCAGCCTCAGTGGCTGCCAGGGGAGTTCAGCCTGACTGTGGCAGGGTTGTACAATGAACGCTTCTATAAAATTCCCGTTCTAGGAATGAAATTCGATGGCCCAACACAGACTCCCTAATGCGTCCAAAAATACCCGTCTCGTTTTCTCAAGTTCGACATTCTCTGCTCCATTGGGTTTCTCGAGAACACAGCTTTTCCATTGATAGATGTTCCACTCGAGAAAGAATTGCCAACTTCTTCACACAAGCTCCGTTTCTTTGCAATGAAAATGCGCAGGTCTGAATATCCCAAGGTAAAGTCTCAAGAATCAAATGAACGTAACACGTTCACTAGCTTTTCCCCGAATAGATCTGCATCTCCAGGCCAGCGCGCACTGATATAGTTGTAGTTCTCGTCCTCAATAACAAACCTGGGATTGTGATTAGGTCTATGGTCCACTGTTGCCAACGGATCCCAGGGACAAACGATGAAGAAATATCATAACTTACGGTGCAGACATGCTTGTGCTCCCTTTCCACTGAGTTCCTTCGTCGTCGAGTATCTTCCGCACCTGTTTTTATCTCGGGTTAGAGTATCTCAATGAGGGCGAAAGAAGGGGAAGGGCGAAACCGCATACCGATTGCTCCACATTCTCACTCCCAGCTCCGTACGTCTTGTAACAGTCTCCAAGAAAGAGACGAGTACTTTGATAAATGAATGATTCCATGAACCCAGGCAAAGCAGTGGTAGCACAAGTCGAGATAGGACTGCGTCCACTCTTCACGTCTTTGGCATTCGACAGTGCCATGACTCCGTGGCATATCGCGGCGACCGCTTTCTTTCCTGGTTTCTTTGTTTTGGGGAAATAATCTATGATGAGACGGTGTACGATGGGCGAGTCAATCATCTGCCGAATGCCCTTATCATGGCCACCAGGGAACAGAATCAAGGCGTAGTCATCGAGCGTAAATCCTGGTTTAGTCCACGCGAGAGGATGGAGAAATGCTTGTGTTGTAGCCATGGCAGCATATTTCTGAACGACAGAACTTTTGGCGCCCTGTGAGGAAAATATTAGACCGCCAGGTGCCCTTTCGCTCGCTTTTTCTGGCATTTGTGCTACATACCAGTAATTTCTGTGTCATACCTTCCAGCATCTTTCGATCGCACGCCGGTACTTTGCCATCTTCGGTAGCGAATTGTACCTCAAACCCAGCTTCGGTGATGGCTGTGAATGGAACGGCAGTTTCTACGTATCGCGAGATGAAGGTGAGTCGTTACGCTGTGTGGTACCCAATATGCTGCTGAAACTGACCTGAAGGATCATGGCCGTAATCGGCCATTATCACCAGCGCCTTGGGCCTGCTCATCTTGAGTACCTTGTTGGTGGGTGATGGACGATCTTGAACGGATCTGATGCGATGTAATGAGAACGTGACTGAGAGACCTTATTTATGTGGCCGGAGGAGCGGGGTCTGAGGCTCAGCACCTGATAGGCCTGTGTGTGTCTTTTTATATAATGCGTTAGGCATCCTCTTCTGGAATTAAACAACGCTGACTCGGTGAGCGTCTCCGTGCTCTTAAATTCCTGCAGTTTGATTCGCCCGCTCGCCTTGTCTTCCCGAAGAAGACTAATGCCAGAATCCTATTGGAGAAGGCTTGTTTGTATTTATTGGCCGCCAATTCCGCCGCAACCTGACGACAACCCCAGAATACACCCAGTCATGTCCTCTTACGCTGCGCCAAAATCTAAAAAGGGCTGCATCACCTGCAGGTATGTGTGATGTGAAGTCCAGTCATCGCTATTATGATCTTAGTGATATTGATGAAACGTGCTTCCCACAAGGATTCGAAAAGTAAAGTGCGACGAGCGAAAGCCTGCATGCACGCGATGCACCACAACAGGCAGGAAATGCGATGGCTACCGATCCGCTTTTAGGTTCTTTACCCGCTCTGAACCTGAATCTACACTGTCTCAAACAAGCTCCACAGCAGTGCAGCTTCGTCATCACGACATGGCCCCTCTCATTCCAAGGATAGCTTTGGGCACGTTCCTCGCGCCAGAACAAGTGCAATATCTGGCGAGACACTTCACTATCGAGCCTGTTCCTTCCATGGGAGCAAACTACGAAACGGGCGTAAGCTATGAGCTTGAAGCTCGAGCTACTCTCTGCGCAACCTCAGAGCCAGCCGTGTATCATGCCTTGGCTTCGTTGACAGTCTTACGTGGTGTCTTCGACCAGTACGGCGGCAGTTTCCCCCACAAGATTCCAGCCGTGTCGCCAGCCGTGCAGCATGGCCTACAAGAATACGAAAATGCCATCAAAAGTCTCGTGGTGCGGCTTTCGAATCGCAATGCTTTATCCATCCACTACTCGCTGCTGTGCTGCCAGATGTTCATGAGCATAGAACTGGCAATGGACGACTTCACGTCGTGTACTCAGCATTTCATCCGAGGAATCCGCATCATGCATCAAGGTCGTAGCAGACCCTATCTTGGATCAAATGGAAATGTAATGGCCGCACAGCTGGTTGGAATGCCGGCTCTCGACGCTTTCGCCATCAAATTGTTCTTGACTCCCTGCCCGGATGGACTGACAGAGGACTTCCTTATACCAGACGACGAAGCACAAAACAGAGTCATAGCGCCACTATCGACTGAGCGAGCTGCTATTCTGCATGCCAACATGCACCTTGCCGACTTGGGCAGGTCGACGCTGAATCTGTTAGATAATGTCTCTCGATTATCCCCGGAAAGCCAAGCGGAAACTGTGTCGACCCTGGCTAGTAACAGGATTAACATTCTACATGGTCTTCAGGCGTGGAAAGATGACTTTGTAGCCATTGCACAGTTGGAAATATCCCAAGATACCTCTTGGGCTCGACTTGGAACCACATTCAGCATTTTCTTCAATACGGTGCTGCGGTCTATCGTCACATTGGCCTTTCGATCTCTCGAAGTTGAAGGTGAAAGTGTGGAACTAGTCTTTAACGAAATGCTTGAGGTAGCATACAGACTTGGGCAACTGAAAAAGGAAGTGAATGGCGTGAGCGAGCGACAGCTCGAGGGCATCGATGAACAAGCATTTCGGTACGACCTATTTTTATGATCCTGATTGCTTGCTTGTTTTGTAATACTACTCAAATAGAAACAGTGTTTTATGTGTATGAAAATATCCGTCAGAACAAAATTAGTCGTCGTTATTGTCAAATCTATTAGCTGGTCTGTCTTCGGAGGAATCCTACATATGCATACTCCCTCCATGCCAGTCTAGCAATCGGCAAGATATTTCTCAATATCCCACCCAACGATTGGCACAGATTCATTACGCTTCATAAACTTCTCCTCATCAGGAACCACAATAGCATTATACTCTGGATCGGTGAATATCTTCATATATCCAGAATCATTAATTTCAAACACCAAAAAGATAGATGAGACCCAACCGAAGGAAACCTCACCGCATGGATATCTTCGAGACTCTTAGCCCACATCGTAGCTGCGCCATCGAAAGGAGCAACAGGTGGCAATCCCGTGGCAGAAAGATCCAACTTTTCGTCGACGTGAAACTGAGAGTACTTGACTAGTCTTTGCTTTACGATTGGGACCGAGAGCCAGATTTTGGGATGCTCCTCGGACCAACTATTGCTCATAGGTATGTTATATCAGCGTCGTTTGAGATACACTTCAGGCGAACCGTCTCAGAGCTTTAAGGCGATCGTTTTCTGACGTAGAACGTACTATTTGTGAAACTCCCCATGGGTTATGTCGTCCCTCTTCTTCAACAGGAAGGTGATGCGTACTAGTTTTTCAGCCATTGTGATTGCTGTAGCAGTACGAGGCTTTGTAACCTTTCGAGACTTGTTTTCTAGATGGTGAGGAAAGTAGACTTGTTGATGTTTATTCTCAAGGTGAAATCACATCTATTTATACCACAATGGCCTCAGGGAGCGTATCGTGGGAGTCGCAAGAGAATAATCATGGAGTTTACATAAGGAGCATTTTTCCCGAGCCGGCCAATAGAAAATGCAGGCTAGTGCAACTCAGCAGGAAGGATGGTATAGAGATCCACCCACTTTTAAGGGTCCACGCCAGAAGTTGAGATTTAACCTTGAAGTAAGGGACTGAGCCACGTAGCTAGCGTCATGACTTATACTATAATCCCGCTCCGTTCCGCGACTTTGAAGGTATATAAGAAAGTAGATTCTTCAAGCTTTTCTCGAGATCATAACCTGCATTCATCTCTCCAATACCAATCCAAGACTCCATCTCAACTCCCTCAGCTCAAGTAAATTAAAGATCAAAATTTTGAGAATGGATCACGCTGCAGCTCAAAAGGTCGTTGAACTCGACCCAGCGTTCCAAAAAGTACAACCCACAACCTTCAAACTTCTACACAAACCTCATCACTAACAAAACTCACGCAGTATCTCAAAAACCACCCTCCTTCCTCATCCAAACCCGACATCCAAAGCATCAGAGCCATGATCCAGAAAATGGAAGAAAAGCTCACCACGACCACCGCGCCAGAAGGCGTCGAAGAATTCATCAAGACAATCCCAGCCATTGACAGTGCTACCATCCCACTCCGCATTCATCGTCCCCAACCAGCCAAAACCGGAGCTCCATTGGTCGTCTACTACCATTTCGGCGGGTACGGCGTGGGTAGTTCCGCCCTAGCGATCCCTTTGTGTCGTAAACTCGTGCAACGCTTCGGTGCCGTCTGCGTCAACGTAGAATACCGGCTCGCTCCCGAACATCCATTTCCTACTCCCATTAACGACTGCTGGGATGCACTGCAATGGGCAGCAGCCAACGCCGCCGACCTTGGAGCCGATCCTAGCAAGGGGTTCATAGTCGGTGGAGAAAGTTCCGGAGGGAATATAGCTATCGTGCTGACTCACTTGGCCCGAAACAACAACCTATCTCCGCCGCTCACCGGGCAATTCCTCGGTCTCCCATCGTGTCTTCCGCCAGATACTGTGCCGGAGAAGTACAAGCCCTTCTACCACTCTTGGGAACAAGCTGAGGAATCACCTCAGTTATTCGGCTATGAAATGACGATGATGTTTCGCAAAGCGCACGCTGCTGATGTGCATTCGCCGCTTTTTGCAGCTTTCAATGATCCTACGGGTCATGCTGATTTGCCTCCTGCGTATTTTCAGATTTGTGGGTTAGATCCAGTTCGGGATGAAGGATTGGTGTATGAGAAGGTACTTAGAGAGGAATGTGGCATCAAGACAAAGATGGACGTATACTCTGGGCTGCCACACGCGTTTTGGCAGGTTTTCCCATCTTTTGAGAAGGCTGGACAAGCGTACGAGGATATGGTCAATGGGTTTTCTTGGTTGTTGGAGCAGTAGATGTAGATTGTCACGCCATGATAGAAAATAACAAATGATTGTGACAAGAACTGTATCGAATAGGTAAATACGCTCAATCTTCTTGGAAACGACTATTATTCTATCCAGTGCATCAAATATTAAGCATCAGCAGGCTGCAATAGCCCTATAAATACACATTTGCTGCTCATAAATATCAACCAGCAAGCAAGCCTGGGCACGAGTTTTGACGTCGCCCGACAGAGAATCTAGACACACGGGTATCATAGCTTGAGTGCTATCGTCTTCAGCGCTCAACGGAAACATCTTCAGACAAATATCCGGAAAATACGGTACGCATGGAGTTTTGGATGGTGATGGTGAAGCTGTCGTTGTTGAAGGACTAGTGGTTGAAGTTGACGGTGAATTAGTGGATGTCGTCGAGCTGATTGAGGTGGAGATCGAGGTTGGAGTGCTGGTAGTTGTTGATGATGCCGACGTGGTATATGACGTCGATGTTGACATTGCGGTAGAAGAATCTGTAGTGCCGGTGGGACCGGCAGTACTGTGTAAGATTGAGCTAGATGTTGTAACCACTTGGGTACTGGATGGTGCCGTCGAACTGGATATCAGTCCGATGGAAAGCGATGTGCGACTCGTCGATACAGCAGTCGAGCTGGTTTCTGAGCCGGTTGGAAAAGAGCATGCCAGATCGTAGAACGTGTACGGACTTGCAGCATTCAGGCCAAGGTTCTTCGTGAGTGCTGCAGCATACAGGAGACAGGAACCTGAGCCAACGGCAAAGCTAACACAAGAAGACTGAGACCTGCACAACTCCAGACACTTGTTTAGCGAAGAGCTTGATGACGCTAATGGAGTTATTGAATATGCTTGAGGTGACTGCTTGTCGTAGCCAACAGCACCACACGTGCTTGTCGTTGGCGTTGCTTGGGTTGTCGAACTGCTGGAGGTAGGAGTAACGCTGGAACTAGAGACTGACGCTACGCACGCTGCGTCGAAGAATGTATATGGACTCGCTGCATTGAGTTGTATGTTGCTTGCAAGTCCAGTGCTATACAGATAACATGTTCCCGCACCTATCGCGAAGCAAGCGCAAGAAGCTTTCTGAGCCTGGCATAGAGCCGCACATCCACTCAAAGTCACATCGCTCGCCTTTGTCGAGAAAGAATATGCCTGTGGTGACTGTTTGTCATAGCCAACGATGCCGCAAAGCCCTGTTGATGCGACACCGGTGCTCGTGCTTGTGCTCAGGGTCGAGGATGTTGTAGAGGGAGAAGCGACGCAGGCGAGATCGTAGAACTGATAAGGACTTTGAGAGTTGGTGTTGACATTTGCTGCTCTTAGTCCTTGTTAGTTTATTGTTGGGATGGAGCATTAGAAGGCAACATACACTGTCTTGGAATACAGATAACAATACCCAGAGCCGAAGGCGAAGCTCACGCACTTGGAACTACTCTGGCAGCGAGCACCACAGCTTGCGTAAGATGCAGCGGCCTTCGTTGTATCGAATGCTTTGGTTCCACTGTCGTAGCCCTTGATGCCGCATGAAGCCTTGATGGTGGAAGTGGTTTCCGAAATAGGTACAGCAGCAGTGAATGGCAATACCAAAGCAATGCCTGCAACGAGTTTCATGTTTATCAGAACGAGCGGACGAAGATGTACAATTTCTTCAAGCTGAGTGACTAGACAAGGCGACGAACTCAACAACGAGTAGTAAACAACAAAAGGAGGCAGCGCCTTTTAAGATGTGGACAGTGGCGCGTTCTTTCACGTTCTGGTTCTGGTTGAAGCTAAGAAGTTCCAGCCGCCGTCCTAGAATTTCGGACACTAATGGATTCCGGCTTTCATTGTGGCGTTTCCCTGGGCCGCGCCGGGGAATGAAGCGACGGCGCCAGCACGTGCTTGTACAGATTGTTGGCTGTGGAGATACGTCCGGCTGGTCTCTTCGATTCTAGCCCTCGTCCTAATTGCTAGGAAATGGCGGGAGGTGCTCCGCCACTCCAGCCTTTCGAGCCGCAGACGCATACCAGCCGGAGTCAAGTGGAACGGACTCCCCCTGACCCACCGGAAACTCAATTGTGTATCCCTTGATTGAGTAGAGGTGCCCTGAATATATCCAATTTTGAAAGTCGAGAGAATAAGCTTGACTTCACATGTATGGAAATAGGTGATAAAACTTCATATGCTGTGGCATCTTCCTTGGTTCCAGTCTCCCAAACTATTTCCATCCTCTCTAGAAATAGCGCGTACCAAATTTTGCCAACAGGTGCATCTTTGACAACATTTTAGTCGAAGCAAAAGCCATTAGAAGCTTATCAGGTTTAGCGCGCCATGAGATCTCTCGTCTCCATTTGCAACAACACATCGCAAATTTAATGTTGGAATGTGAATTAATTAATGGCGAAACCCGACTGCACCTATTCCAAAACACATTTGCTACTGCAATACGCTTAGGGCTCGGAATTTTCACTGTCATTGTCCCTGTCCCTTCGTTGTCCCCCCACATCAAGGCTCTGGCGGCCATCAATTATCTTCTCAAGACAGCCAGGATGATCGACTGTACGACGACAACATCTTGATTCTCAAAGTCTCTTTAGGCGCATTCGACAAGCTCATCAGCATATGGCGTGGAAATCGCGCCGAATATACTAAGATATTCTTCAAGGCAATATTGCGAGGATGTTGCACAGTATACAGTCTGCATCCTAACCAATAACTATTCAAATGACAATGGTTAATTTCGCAACTGCGTTCCCTTTGCGGAGCGTTTTGATGCTCACATTCCAAATGAATGATTGGCTCGTATTTCAAGCAATTCCACAGTCAATTCAATATCAGTCGGCGGTACTGGCGCTGGCGTAGAATCGAGCCACTAGCCGACCGCCGTCTTCGTCGTTGAGACAAACCTCATCATCTCCTCCCTCACCATCTCACTGCCTACACTAACTTCTCCATCAACCACAACCCACATCCTCGTCTCAAAAGAAAGATCCGTCTGCAGCAATGGCATCAAACCAACACCTCGACACTTCTACCACCCTCCTCAGGGCCACCCCAGTCCTCTTCGGCTGCCTCAGCACAGCCATGGGTCTGCGCGCAATCCTCAGCCCAACACCGTACGCGATCTTATTCGGCTTCCACGAGTCCACGAAGGTGGCTTCAACAGCTGATACCAATCCATTCATCGCTGTCGCCGGTGGTCGAGTAATGGCGTCAGGGATCGCGCTTCTAGGCTGTGTTTATCTGGGTTACCATCGTGCTGTTGGGGTTATGTTGATGAGCGGCGCGGTAGTCGGGCTTGTTGATGGGTTGTCTGTTCTTCGTAGCACCAAACCTGTCGATGAGAGCAAGACTGGTGAGGAAAGAGACGTTGAGATGGAGAGGGCCAAAATGGCGAATGCTGCTATGATGGGACATTGGGGTATCCCGGCTATCGCAGCGGCTATTGGAGTGTGGATTTTTAGGACATCGGAATACTGACTCACGGACGATCATGGGACGAGCGCGATTGAAATAATTGTATCATTGTCATTGTCTTTAGTCGCTATCTCCCTCTTAAAAATTGTATGCAATGAAACGGTGTTTAATTTCATAGCTTCTCGTATATCTCGCCAGAGTAGTAGTAATAGCTCCACGAAACCAATTTTGGTTAAAATCTCACAGTCTCATACGGTATTTCGCAGAATCAACGTTTATGCTTGGTGATGGAGTCCCTTTCCAAGAGCAGTCACTGCTTATCGAGGCGAACATATCGGTTGCTGAGGATAGCGGCGAAGGGGATGCTGCGGATATTTGTTTACCCCCAGTCGCTGTCTCTGTATTCACTATCCAATGGTTTAGCGACCGTCCAGTCGAGTGTACATGTATAAAAGAACAATATAAGCCGTGTAATCGATATGTAGCTCGGCCTCGATTTCACCTCGACCGTGGACCTCGGCTGGGGGGCGGAGGATGTTTGTTACCCCACACGCCCTCTGCACGACATCATCGCATCTTCAAAACACCATCAACGGGCCTTGACAGGAGAACTCCCATCGGCAAACTCTCTAAACAGTCATCCCAATTCAATTAAGCCATTCACCATGACTTCGCCAACCCTAGAATTCAACTACGACGTCAGCCACCCTCCCACCCTCCCCCATAAGACTCCCCAACTAACCTCCCAAAGATCTCCTGTCCATTCGCCTACATCGCATCAACACGCGTGGAAGCGCTCGCAAAACGCACGAACGCAATTCTAACATGGCGACCCGTCCTCCTAGGCGCCATCTATCGCGCGACATCCGCGCCCCAAGGCGCCGCCGGCTCCGCATCCGACGTGTTCAATCCGACCAAGCGCACCGTGACAGCAGGCAGCATGCGCAGAACGCTGGCCAGGTACCAGATAGCGTATAACCCGCCGCCACATCACCCGCGTAAGACTGTAAATGCGCTGCGGTTGCTGCATTATGTGGGGGATGAGGAGAGAGTGGTTTTGTCGAAGGCGCTGTTTAAAGCGTATTGGGTTGATGGAAAGGATGTTGCTGATGGGAAGACTTTGTTGGATGTTGTTAGGAGCACGGAGTTGGAGAGTTTGAAGGGTATTGGAGAGGAGGTTTTTGAAGATATGGATGCGAGGAGGAAGTTGGAGGAGGCGACGAAGGATGCCGTGGAACGAGGAGCGATTGGTGTGCCTGGATTTTGGATTGAGGATGAGGTTTGGACGGATTTTACGGGGGAAAAGAGGAAAGGGAGGTTTTATTGGGGGCAGGATAGGATGCATTTCGTTGAAGCGGCGTTGTTGAGGCTTCGTGGTGGCGGGTCGAAGAATGCACTGGCGCTGAAGAGTCTTATGCCTAGGTGTATCGCGGAGAACAAGCCGAAAGGAAAGGTCAGGCTGGAATTCTGGTACGATTTCAGCAGCCCCTGGGCATTTCTAGGCTGGACACAACTCGAGAGGTTGAAGAGGACTTTTGGAAAGGATCTCGAAATCGACATGAAGCCTTTCCTGCTAGGGATTTTGTTCAGAGAGTAAGTCTCATCGTATCAAATCTTTCAAACAACATGACTAAATAAGCTCAACACAGAATTGGCGCACCAAACTTACCTATGAGCGCTGTTTCTCAAGCCAAAGCAATCTACATGCGCCACGACCACTCCGACTGGTGCCGCTTCTGGAACGCTGTCAACGAGCAGGAAGGCAGCCCTGACAAGCCGATCGAGTTCCACTGGGCAGATGATTTCCCCATCAGGACTCCCACGGTGCTTAGAGTTGCCATTGTGGATCCGACTACTGTTCCATTACTCTGTAAGTGCTCTTTCAGACCCTCTTTTGAGACAGCCCACACCAACTGACTATCTGTAACATCCAGTCAACGCTTGCTGGGAACGAAACGCAAAAGTAGCAGACGAATCTGTCCTCGCCGACGTCCTCACAAAAGGAGGCTACAACGGTCCCGAGCTCATCAAAAAATCCAACGAACCAGCCATCAAAGCCAAACTCCGTGAGCTCACCGGCCAAGCAAAGGCAGCTGGTATCTGTGGCGTGCCTAGCTACAGAGTCTTCAGGAAAGATGCGGCTGGTAACGAGACACCTGTGGGAGGGATCGTTTGGGGTCAAGACGAGACGAATGTTGTTGAAGATTTGATTGCTGGGTGGGACGGCGAGAGCTCGAGTGTGCTTGCAGAGACGGGCAAGGCTAGGTTTGAGGTTGCGAAGGCTGCACCGAGGTTATGATGAGACTTACTCTCTGAACAAAATCCCTAGCAGGAAAGGCTTCATGTCGATTTCGAGATCCTTTCCAAAAGTCCTCTTCAACCTCTCGAGTTGTGTCCAGCCTAG